>Ga0208195_1000288_pt1 | contig 69279 bp, 61 predicted proteins | sample AD_UKC077_MetaG_FD_184441 | JGI IMG/M metagenome (GOLD analysis project Ga0208195, IMG submission 184441) | Active sludge microbial communities of municipal wastewater-treating anaerobic digesters from USA - AD_UKC077_MetaG (SPAdes) (version 2) | ecosystem: Engineered > Bioreactor > Anaerobic >... | reverse complement strand
ATCACCGGCCAGGTTCATGGCATCGTATACTATGATGGTGAAGGCAAGGCCTGTTCCCCGCTCTATACCTGGCTCGACCAACGCGCCATGGAGGTCTTTGACCACATGAGCAGCCAGGAGGCACTCCATGAGCAAACCGGGCACCTGCTCCCCTCGGGGTACGGTCTCTTGGCGCACTACGCCAACCGTCGCCTCGGCAAGGTCCCCCACGAGGCGGCCGGCTTCTGCGGTATCCTGGAGTACATCACCGCCAGGCTCATCGGCTCAGTCCCCACCCTCTCCGATCCCAGTTGCCTCGGCACCTACGGGGGCTTCGACCCCGTCTCCTCCACCTTCGACCACGACCTGCTCTCGGAGGTCTTCGGCACCTCCTCCTACACCTTTCTCGATCCATCAGCGCCGTTCTCCATCGCAGGAAGGACACCAGAAGGCATCCCGGTGGTCCATGCGGTGGGGGACAACCAGGCAGGCTTCTTCGCCATGGTGAGCGATTGGGAGCGCTCGGCCCTGATCTCCATCGGCACCAGCGGCCAGATTTCGCTCTTCAGCCGGAAGAGCGACTGCCCCGCCTCGATGGAGCTTCGCCCCTTCCTCGACCAAGGCTACCTCCATGTCGGCGCTACCCTGACGGCAGGCAAGACCTATGAGACGCTCCAGCGCCTCTTCGCCCAGGTGATCAGGGGGGCGGGCTTTGAGATCGACGACGAGGCGGTCTATGAGATGATGAGGCGAGAAGCGGCGAAGATCGAACGCTCCTCGCTCTCTGTCGACCCCCGCCTCACCGGATCGCGCAAAGATCCCTCTGTCCGGGGCTCAATTTCCAACATCACCCTGGACAATCTGAACGTGGGTTCCCTGGCGCTAGGCACCATCGATGGGATCATCGCGGAGTTGAAACAGTTCAGACAGGAGAGTGCGCAGGTTTTCTCCTCGGTGGAATCAATCGTCGCCACCGGCAGCGCCGTACGCAAGAACTCCCTCTTCAGGGAGTCCTTGGCCAGTCAATTCAACCTTCCCTCCGTGGTCGCCGAGATCGACGATGGGGCTGGGTTCGGCGCCGCCCTCATTGCAGCCGTAGCGGTGGAAGGCCTACGCCTCGAAGAACGAGGCCCCCTGGTCCACCGCCTCCTGGGAACTTAATTCCGCCCCCTCTTCGAGCACCACCGGCTCCGTCACCCCGTCGACGGTGACGCCCTCCAACCTCAGGTGGGCGTTGCGAACCCTGATGCCCCGCCCCTCGATGGGGGGAAGGCCCTCGTACATCTCACTCTCATCGATGTCCACCAACGCTGAGGATGCGAGGCCGAGGTGACAATCTTTGATGAGCAGATCGGTAACGGGTGCCTCGGGAAGCCCGACGATGAAGGCGGCCGAGGCGCGCACCCCGGTGGCGCGGCATCCCTCAATTCTTATCTTCCCGATGGAGGGAGTCGTCTCTACGACCGGCTGTGCATCGAGGAGGAACGCGGATGCATCCTGACTTCCGCAGCGATAGTACATATTGATGGCAAGAGGACAGAGGTTGTCCCTCATCGTCAGCTGTGTGAAGGTGAGGTTCTCGATCCGTCCTCCCCGGCCCCTTCTCGTCTTGATCCTGATGCCGCGGTCGGTGCCATCGAAAAGACAGTCACGGACGGTGATGTTCGAGATACCGGCGGCGGTCTCACTGCCGATGACCGCTCCGCCGTGGGCACGCTTGACGGTGCAGTGCTCGATCAGGATGTCGTGGGTCGCCACCCCGTTGGCGATGCCCTCCTTGCCGCTGCCGCTCTTGAGGGCGATGCCGTCATCCCCGACACTCACCGTGCAGTGGCGCACCACCACGTGTGCACACGATTCGATGTCGATGCCATCGGTATTGGGGGCGTCGCTGGGATTCTCAATGGTCAAATTCTTGATCAAAAGATGTCTTGAATAGAGCGGATGGAGAGTCCAGAACGGACTGTTGGCCAGCGTCAAGCCATCGATGACAATATTCGAGCTCTTGTAGATCTGCAGCAGTGGCGGTCGAAGGAACTGGATCTGCCTCCCCCCTCCGCCTCCACCCTGACTTCGATACCCAGGGTTCAGGGCGGCAAGTTCCCGTTCGATGGCACTCTCAGGTGTGCGTTGCGTTCCGCGTTTTTTACCGAGCTCTTCCCACCACCACGCTCCGTTTCCATCGAGGAGCCCCGGACCCTCCAACGTGACGTCGGTGGAGTCGGTGACGAGGAAGAGGGGGTGCATCACCCAACAGTCGACCCCCTCCCAGCGGGAATAGACGGGGCGGTACCGCTCCGCCTCGGCGATGAACGAGAGAGAGGCGCCCGCTTCAAAGTGAATCGTGCACCCCACTGCCGTAAGGTGGAGGGGACCGGTGCGAAACGTCCCCGTGGGGATGATCAAGGTCCCTCCGCCGGAAATCGCACTGAAGGCGTTGGCAAAGACCTCGCTGTTGTCAAAGAGGCCGTCCCCGCACCCGCCGAACTCCTCCAAGTGATACTGCCTCATCACCACCCTCCCTGTACAAAGCCCTGCTTCGCCCGTACAATCACAGATATGAAACACATAGGAATCAGAGCCCACGACCTGGGCAGCTTCGCCTCAGCTGAGGCATTGGCCACCGCAGCCGCAGCGTACGGCCCTTCCGTTCCCATCCAGTTGGCATTCGCCAAGGTCATCACCCCACCCCCCCGCCTCACCGACGAGTATGTCGCATCCTTCGCCGAGGCGCTGAAGGAGCGGGGCGTATGGACCGCCGTCCTCGGCTGCTACATCAACCCGGTGCACCCCGATGAGGCGATCCGGGACGAGCAGCTCGCCCGCTTTGAGGAGCACCTCCGCCTCGCCCCGCTCTTGGGCAACCCCATCGTCGGCACCGAGACCGGATCGCTTGCCCCCGACTGCTCCTACCATATTCAGACCAGCGAAAGGCAGGTGCTCGATACCCTCTACCGCAGCATCGAGCGCATGCTTGAGGCGGCGGTGCGCTACCAGAGCGTCATCGGCATCGAACCGGTCAGCCGACAGCACACCATCAGCAGCATCGAGCGGATGCACGCCTTGGTCGAGCACTTCGATACCCCGCACCTGCGCGTCATCTACGATCCCGTCAACCTCGTGCCGTGGACCGGGATTCCGGAAAGCGACGGAACCTTCCGTCGTGTCCCCTCCGATGAGGCACAGGCCGCGTTCTTCGCCGCTGCCCTCGATGCCTTCGGATCCAAGATCGCGGCCCTGCACATCAAGGACTATCGCCTGGATGACCAGGGGTGGAAGATCGGGGACCTGATGACGGGAACCGGAGTCCTCAACTGGAAGCTCCTCTTCTCGATGCTCGACGAACGGGCCATCGAGAGCGTGGGACTCCTGGAGAACGCCCAACCCAAGACCATGGCAAAAACCTTGGCAACACTGGCTGCCTACTGAACACAGCATACTCCCCTCATTGGTCTCTTTTGAGGGGAGTATTTGTACAATTACGACCTCTTCGATCAGAAGAGGTATGGTTGGTCAAAGGAGACGGGCCGCTTATTGTCCCACAGGACCTTCTCCAGATAGGCCGTGTCCAACTTCAGTTGGGAGGCCAAGCGCAGCAACATCTGTTCGGGGATGAGGTTCTGCTCAAAGAAGAGGAAGGCGAGCGCCTTCTCGGCGATGTTGTCGACTCTCAGGGCGTTGAAGAGAATCTCCTCATCCTTCTTGCCGCCAAAGCGTTCGGTGAAGTTCGCATAGAGGCGCGACCGCTTGATATCGTCCTTCAAGGCGGAGAGTTCATCGACCAGCTCCCCCTCATCCCCCCGGCTCGCCTTCTCTCCAAGCGGCTTGAGGTGGAAGAAGGTGTACTCCTTGCCCGGCAGGTAGTGGTGCTCATCACAGCGGGCGGCATAGTTGGGCTCGAGGCGGCTCTCCTTGGTGGCGTCGCCGCCGACGATGATCAGGGGATCGAAGTAGAGGGCCGGGCATTCGACCCCGTCGACCTGGTAGTAGCGATACGTATAGAAGGCGTCATTGACGCAGTCGTGGTGTTCGCAGTAGGCGGTCAGCGGGATGACATCAGTGGCCATCTCCAACATCAGGCGGGCCGTCGAGTTGAAGAGGTCGCGGCGGAAGTTGAGGATCAGGGTGGGGAAGATGAACATCACCCCCCGCTCATAGCTGTGGTTGCGCACCACATAGGCGATGCGCTCATCAAAGAAGGAGGCCTCGTCGATGATGAAGGTGCCCACCGTGGGGTTGGCCTCGAGCACCCGCTCGAGGGCGAAGGAGTCGCGGATCTTGGCGATGTTCGGCCCGCACTGGATGTAGCCGCCCCGGTAGGCGAGCGCATCATCGGGGTAGTCGGTGAAGCGGGCCCCGTCAATCTCACTGCGGACGAAAAAGACCTTGCGTCGATCCACCTCCCCGCTTGAGGTGAGCTGGCGGACCTTCTCCCCCTTCTTCTGGGCGATCGAGGCGTCTCTCCACACCCGGGCGGCGAACTCGGTCTTTCCCGATCCCATGGGACCGATGACCAGAATCCGCCTGCCGGGGAGGGTAAAATCAAAGTGGCTGAAGGTGTCGTGGACAGCCAATGTCGGAAAGCCCAGACTCTTGAGAAAATCAGTGGCCTCCCCCGTTCCCTCAATGTGCGCCATGTTCCCCCTCGACGATGGCGATTGAAGATGACGCACCGATCCTCGTCGCTCCCGCCTCGATCATCGCTTTGGCATCCTCGTAGGTGCGTACTCCGCCACTTGCCTTGACCCCCATCTCGCTTCCGACGGTCTTGCGCATCAGGCGGACATCCTCGACGGTGGCCCCACCGCCGCCGAAGCCGGTCGATGTCTTCACAAAGTCGGCGCCGCTCGCCTTGGCGAGGCGACAGGCCCGGACCTTCTGCTCATCGGTCAAGTGGCAGGTCTCGATGATGACCTTCAGCTTCGCCTTGCCACAGACCTTCTTCACCGAGGCGATGTCGTGCTGGACCAAATCATCGTCATGACCCTTGAGATACCCGACGTTGATGACCATGTCGATCTCCTCGGCACCCGCCATCACGGCATCCTTGGCCTCATGGGCCTTGCTCTTGGTAGCCATCGCCCCCAGGGGAAAGCCCACTACGGTACACACCTTGACGTCGCTCTTCTTCAGCAGCTTCACGCACAGCTCCACCCAACATCCGTTCACACAGACCGAGGCGAAATTATACTTGATCGCTTCTTTGCACAGCTGCTCGATTTGAGCCTCGGTGGCTGTTGCGGCGAGCAAGGTGTGGTCGATTACTGCGGCGATACCCTCTTGTTGTTTCATAGAATCCCTCCTGGTAGATGGTGATGAAAGCTTACCCTAAAACCGGGGCCGTCGCAACGAGAACCTTGACGAAGCAGGGTGGGCTCTATACCCTTGACCCATGATTCTACAAACCATCGAACGATATTATATGTGGGCCTTGATCGCCATCCTCTTCTTGAATATGTCCCAGCGCAAGATTCCCAATTCGAGCAAGAAGCGTTTTGCCACCATCTACATCGCCACCGCCCTCCTCCTCTTCGAGATCGGGACGGTGACCATCCTCACCAGGGGGTGGAACCACAACTGGGCGTGGTTGTTCCTGGCCATCTGCATCGCCCTCCTCTTCATCTTCAGAAAGCGCACCTTCCCCTTCCGCCTCACCTGCGTCGAGTGCGGCGCCACACTCTCCTTCAACCGAATCATCGGCGGTGATGAGAACATCTGTCAAAACTGCTACAACAAAGCCCACCCCGACGCGGCCCCCCCGGTCGTGACCGAGGAGGATCCGACCGATCACTATACCACCGTCGACTCAGTCTCCGAGATCGACTGGGAGAGCTGGCTGCCGACCGACATCTGTGTGATCACCTACCTCTTCGCCGATGGGAAGGTCCTCCTCATCGACAAGAAGACCGGCCTGGGCAAGGGACTGGTCAACGCCCCGGGTGGCCATATCGAGGATGATGAGACGGCCGATGAAGCCGCGGTGCGGGAGTTTGGTGAAGAGACCGGCCTTGCGGTCTCCGGCCTCACCCTGGTGGGCGACCTCTTCTTCCAGTTCAAGGACGGCATGCGCCAGCGGGGCTACGTGTACTTTGCCTCCTCCTATGAGGGGGAGATGCGGGAGACGGATGAGGCGCGCCCCTACTGGGTGGACCTCGCAGCGATCCCCTACGACCAGATGTGGGAGGATGACATCCACTGGCTGCCGCTGGCCATCGAGGGCAAGCGGGTGACGGGATACTTCATCTTCGACGGGGAGCGGATGATCGACAAACGGGTTGATGTACAAGAGGAGGAGTGACGGTGCGGACTCTGGTGGCACAAACGCAGACGGAGATCGAAGTGCGCAAGAGTCGCTTCATCGCCGTCGCCATCCCCATCACCGACCTCTCCCAGATCAAGGGCTTGGTCGCCCAAGCCCGCCTTGAACACCCCGGCGCCAACCACGTGGTCCATGCCGCCGTGGTGGGCCCCGATGGCCAACAGATCAGCTACAGCGACGACAAGGAGCCGAAGAACACGGCGGGGAGACCCGCGGTGGAGGTCCTCAAGGGCAGCGGCATCACCGATATCCTGGTCCTCATCATCCGCTACTTCGGCGGGACGCTGCTCGGCACCGGAGGGCTGGTGAAGGCGTACGGAGAGAGCGTGAAGGAAGTGCTGAAAAGAGCGGCCACCGAAGAGCTCATCGAAAAGAAGGCGTTCGCCCTTACGATACCGTACAACCTCTATGAATTGACAAAGATTGCATTGAACGACACGGAAGCGACGATCGATGAGGAGTCGTTCACCACCGACATCACCATCGTCGGCTCGCTTCCCCACAGCAATGCCACCGCTCTGAGCCAGGCCATCTCCAACCTCTCAAACGGCAGTGTGACCGTCAGCTTCACCGATGCGTGAGCCGTGAGAAGGAGAGGGACCGGGATGGTTCAGGCGGTTTCACCTCCTCATCCTCCGTTTCCCACAGGGTCTCGCCGTCGACGTGTTCCACCAACCTGATGGCGATCGAGATGGCCATCTCCACCGCCTTGGCCTCGATGGCCTCAACCGTGTCACCCTCGCTATGGTAGGGCGCGCCTTTGCTCTGGTCATCCCAACCGGCGGCGGTGAGGGTGGTGGCCTCCAGGCCGGCCCGGCTGGCCGATGCCGCGTCGGTGGCCCCCGCCAAGCGAGGGATCGATTCGCTCTTCGCCTCATACCCCATCGAGCGGGCGATGTCGACGCAGCGGCGGGCCAGCGGGGAGGAGAGTGGTTGCGTCCCATTGACGTCCCGCTCAAGGAAGGTCAGCGAGTCGGCCCAGTAGATCGAATCGAAGTTCAACACCACCGCCCCCGCTACCAGCTCCTTCTGCTCTTCATACCACGCAGTGGAGCCTTGGAGGCCGATCTCCTCCCCGTCGAAGGAGCAGAAGATCAGGCGGGTCGACTCAAGCGGCTCCCCACCGGTCCGCTTCCAGCCGAAGTAGCGGGCGAGCTGGATGATCAAAGACGTTGAGTTGAGGTTGTCCCCGGCACCGGGGGTCGCCCGATCATCATAGAAGCGCAGCAGGGCCACAAAGCGCGGGGTGAGGGCGAGCATCACAACCTGGATGATGGTCATCCCGATCCCCATGGGGCCAAAGAGGCGGATGAAGGAGAGCAGGCCGGCGAGGGCAAAGAGGAGGATCGGCAGCGCTACGGTGACGAGGTAGCGGGAGCGATCGAGCCGGTTGTGGCGATGGAGCCTGGCACTGTCGTGGTGGGCGCTGAAGATCACCGTATGCCGCACCTCACCCTTCGGTTCGAGGGTGCCGTGGACGTTGATGCCCGTGACACTCTTTCCCCTGACCTTGAAGAGCGGACGGTAGTAGTAGAGGGTGATGACCACCCATCCTCCATAGAGGCCGAAGAGCAGCAGGGAGAGAAGGGGGAGCTTGAAGAGCGCGAGCAGCAACAAGACGGGGTAGAGGTACGCCATGAGTGAGAGCGGAAGCGAATGGAAGGTCAAATCGAGGGTGACCTCGCTCTGCTCTGTCCGGTCACAGAACGGGGCAAGCGATCGTTCGATCTCGGCGGCGGCCTGCCGGCATGCGTCGCTGCCGCTGGGGCGGGGACCAAACTGTTCGAGCAGCGAACGGGTGAGGGCGAGAGCCGTGCTGGCCAAGCGCCCAGCCTTCAGACGCTCGATCTTCTGCGTGGGGTTGTCCTTCTGCCCCTCCACCAAGGGGGGTGTCTTCAATCGTTTGTGAAAGAGGGAGTAACGCATACTCATTTCATGATGGCAAGAGCGGCTTGCCTCTGTCAAGGAAGGGGGAGATGCGGGTTGACAAAGCGGGGTGCTCTTACTATAGTTGTAACCCGATTGACAGTCCTGCACCGGGACTGGAAATCGTCTCTTATGTTGGAGAGATGTCCGAGTGGTCGAAGGAGGCGGTCTTGAAAACCGTTGAGGCGCGAGTCTCCGAGGGTTCGAATCCCCCTCTCTCCGGATTGGACAACGTTTTTTTTCAGTTGGAGAGGTGCGAGAGTGGCCGAATCGGGCTCCCTGCTAAGGAGTTGACCTGGTAACGGGTCCGGGGGTTCGAATCCCCCCCTCTCCGGATTTTTTACAATCGAGATCATAGCTCAGCTGGATAGAGCATCAGTTTGCGGAACTGAGGGTCGGAGGTTCGAATCCTCTTGGTCTCATGGGTGTTATGTCAATGTCATACGCACCGGGAGAGATGTCCGAGTGGTCGAAGGAGACGGACTCGAAATCCGTTGTACCGCTTGCGGTACCGAGGGTTCGAATCCCTCTCTCTCCGCTAGCTTGGTTTTTTTTGTATTTTGGAGAGGTGTCCGAGTGGTCGATGGTGCACGCTTGGAAAGCGTGTGTGCCGAGAGGCACCGGGGGTTCGAATCCCCCCCTCTCCGTTTCCCAGCCAACAGATACTGAGCTATGGGTACCCACCCAACCCCGTCAGGACCGGAAGGTAGCAGCGGCAAGTGGGTCACTCATGAGACTCAGGGGGTTTGTTGGCTGGGTTTCTTTTTAGCTTCGTACATCAAGCGATCGGCGACCTCGATCAGCCGGTCAAGGCTCTCCTCTTGCCCTGAGGCGTGCCCGATCGACACCCCTACCTGCAGAGAGAGACCACGCTGACGAAACGCGGCGGCGAGGTTCTCCCGAAAACGGTTCTCCATCGACGAGACAGAGCCCTCGGGGGCATCGAGGGCGAGGACGAGGAACTCGTCGCCTCCCCACCTGCCGATGACATCAGAGCTTCGAAAGTTGTGCTTGAGGCTCGTTGCCACCATCTTCAGCGTTCGATCCCCCTCCTGATGACCGAAGGTGTCGTTGATTTGTTTGAAGAGGTCGATGTCGATGGAGAGCAACACCACCGGATCACCCAAACGCCGGCTGTGGCGAAGCTCCTGCTCGGCCATCAGGCGAAAGCCCCGGCGATTGTAGAGTCCGGTCAGGTCGTCGGTGAGCGCCAGGTTGAGCAACTCCTCCTCCTTGGCCTTGTACCAAGAGAGGTCGCGTACCAGGATGATGGAATGCCCATCTTCATCACTCTGGATCCAGGAGAGCTGCACCCAACGACTCTGCTCCCTCATCCGCACCTGGATATCTCCATCTCCCGTGCCTCGGTTCTCCAAGAACCGTTCCACCTGGGAGGAGAATGGCGCCTGTACCAGCGGGAGGATCGCCTCCCCGATGAGATCGCTCTGCCCAGAGCGTCCCATCATCCGGATGAAGGCACTGTTCGCATAGACGATACAGCCTCGTGCGTCGGCGCAACAAAGGCCGTCAGGGAGGCTGTCTACCAAATCCCAACAGACGGAATCCGGTAATGAAGGGACAAGGGGTGCATCCTTCTTCATAGTGAGACCAATAGTAGTTTATAAGTGTCTGTGGCACAAGGATGGTTTTCGGCAAGTACAATGAGAGCGCCTACCCCACCGTCATGATTTGTGGTATACTCGGTCCACTATGGAGCGCCCATGGCATATGAAGTAACCGCTACCCGAAAACGCCCCCGAACGTTCGACCACCTCGTCGGGCAGGAGTTCGTCGTCTCCACCATCAAGCACGCCATCGAGCAACGCAGGATCGCCCACGCCTACCTCTTCAGCGGGCCGCGTGGAGTGGGAAAGACCAGTGCCGCCAGAATCCTTGCCCGGGCGCTCAACTGCCAGGAGGGGCCGACCCCCACCCCCTGTGGCGTCTGCTCAAACTGCCGGGAGATCACCGCCGACCGCAGCGTCGATGTCATCGAGATCGATGGTGCCTCGAACACCAGCGTCAACGATGTGCGGCAGATCAAGGACGAGGTGCTCTTTCCCCCGCAGACCAGCACCTACAAGATCTACATCATCGACGAAGTCCATATGCTCTCCACCAACGCCTTCAACGCGCTCTTGAAGACCATCGAGGAACCGCCCCCGTACGTCATCTTCATCTTCGCCACCACCGAACTGCAGAAGGTGCCGGCAACCATCAGGAGCCGTTGCCAACAGTTCCACTTCCAACTCATCGACCTCGACTTGATCAAGCGGTGCCTCGCCGATGCCAGCGCTGAGATGGGCATCGAGGCGGACGACGACGCCCTCTTCTGGATCGCCAAGGAGTCCACCGGCTCGATGCGCGATGCCTACACCCTCTTCGACCAGATCGCCTCCTTCAGCGGGGACCACATCACCATGGAGAAGATCTCCGATACGCTCGGCCTCGTCGGCATCGAAGAGATCGTCCAGATCGTCTCCCTCCTCAGCGAGGAGAAGCGAGAGGAGGCCATCGAGCGCCTCGCATCCCTGCTCAAGGCGGGCATCTCCGTCGAGCAGTGCATCAAGGACTTCACCCTCTTCTTCCGCACTCTGCTCTTCATGAAGGCGGGCGTCACCGATGAGGGGGTGCTGGGAGTGCAGACCAGCCACATCCCCCTCGAACTGAGAAACGCCTACAGCGCCGAACAACTTGAAGCGGCCCTCGACCTCTTCCTCCGCCTCTACCGGGACGTACGCTACTCCCTCTCCCCCCGCTTCGAGCTCGAGCTGGCCATCAGCAAGCTTGCCACGCTCAGGCACATCTCTAGCCCCTCATCACTGGTCGCCCGACTCGCAGAGCTGAGGGACGGCATCCTCAGCGGCGAGGTGAAGCTCGCCCCCCGCCCGCGCGAGGTGCAGGGAGAGCTGCTTCCCCCCACGGGTGAAGAGGCGCCATCTCGCCCGATGCCCGCTCCAAGACCAGAGCCTGAAACACCGGTGGTGGAAGAGACGAAACCGGTTGAGCGCACCTTTGAACGAAGCGATCTTCCGCATCTGGTCGCCCGCCTCAGCGACTCGCCGCTGCTCAGCCAGGTGGTTCAGGCCATCGTCGGGGTCGAGACGACCGATGGAGCCCTCACCCTGACCTTCTCCACCCCCTTCTGCCAGGGCAAAGCGCAGGATGAGGCGGAGCGGTTCAAGACTTTGATCGAGGAGATCAGCGGCTTCCGTGGTCCGATTCGCTTTGTCACTCGGCCTCACGATGAAGTCAAGGCAGAGCACGAAGCGGGTAACGGCGACCAGCTGCTCTCCACCATCGCCACACTCTTTCGTGGCGAGATCGTCACCCATTGAACAAGGAACATACCATGGACATGAATCCCTTTGATTTGATCAAGAACATGAAAGGCATCCAGGAGAACATGAAGCGGATGCAGGATATCCTCCCCACCATCACCGCGACCGGAAGCGCCGGCGCCGGCATGGTCGAGGTCACCGTCAACGGCAAGCTCATCGTGACCTCCGTCAAGATCGAGAAGGATATCGTCGATCCCAACGATGTGGAGACCCTCGAGATCCTCATCCAAAGCGCCTTCAACGATGCCAGCGCCAAGGTACAGGAGCGCCTCCAGAGCGAGGGGCTGAAGGCCGCCTCGACCTTTACAAAGGCGTGACGATGACGGCGTTGGATACGTTGATCAAGAGCCTGACGCGTCTGCCGGGCATCGGGCCCAAGAGTGCGAGCCGGATGGCCTACCACCTCATCAAGACCGACAAGAGCTACAACCTCGCCCTCGCCGAAGCGATCGCGACCATCGGGGAGAAGATCTTCCCCTGTTCGATCTGCGGCTCCTTCACCGAGACGGACCCCTGCCCGATCTGCAGCGACACCGGCCGGGACCGGAGCCTCATCTGTGTGGTCGAAGAGCCGCAGGACGTGTTGACCATCCAGGCCAGCGGCGCCTACACCGGCCTCTACCACGTACTCGGCGGGGCCATCAGCCCACTCGATGGGGTGGGACCCGAGCACCTCTCCTTCGCCAAGCTCCTCAAACGCATCGATGAGGGTTCGTTTGGAGAACTCATCATCGCGACCAACCCCACCGAGGAGGGGGACACCACCGCCCTCTATATCCGCCACCTCCTCAAGGACCACAGCGAAATCTCCATCACCCGCCTGGCAAGCGGCCTCCCCATCGGGGGAGACCTGGAGTACGCCGACCGCATCACCCTGGCCCGATCGCTGAGAGGACGAGTGAGATTCTGAAGCAAAACCGCCCAATGTGACCCTATAGGATATAAAGGAGAACAAAAGGCATGACAGGCAGCATATTGAAAGACCTGTTGGCAGGTGGAGAAAACTCCCACGTTGAGTTCAAACGAGATACGATTCGAGGGGAACAGCTTGCCCGAGAAGCGGTGGCATTTGCAAACAGCAGCGGGGGGACAATCCTGCTCGGTGTCGATGACGACAAGAATATCATAGGCACCACCCGAATCAATCTACAAGAGTGGGTCTTCTCTGTCTTCCAAGACCATATCGTGCCCCACATCGTCCCCTCCTACGAGGAACGGACGATTGCAGGGAAAACTATTGGAATTCTCAGCATCCCCGCAGGCCTCTCCAAACCGTACATGATGCGGCGCAACGGGAGAGAGGATGCATTTATCCGAATGGGAAGTGCAAGCATTCTCGCCAGCCGAGAACAGATGTTGCGTCTCTTTGAACAAGGAGGACTGCTAAGCATAGAAGCGCTCCCCGTCGCTTCCACCTCGCCCGGTGATCTGGACTTCGAACGCGTGCGGTACTACTGCAGCGAGGTGCTGCAATACAGCGACCTTCCCCGGTCAGAACATGAAGAAGAGTGGACCTCCCTTCTGTTTGACCTCGGCCTCTTGGTATTCGATGCACGGGGCGAAGCAGCCTGCTCCGTGGCGGCACTGCTCTGCTTTGGAAAGCAACCGTACCGGCACCTTCGTCATGCAGGCATCCGCCTCATGGTATTCGACAGCAGGGACAAGGAGTACCGAGCTCGCCATGATTCACGCTTGGAAGGACCGATGGTCGCTCGCTTTGAGCAACGGCCTTCAGGCCGATGGGTCATCGATGACGGCCTCATCGAACGCTTCATGACCACCATCATGCCATTCATCACAGAAGAGGCTGACACCGTGGCAGAGACGTGGCGTCGCGAACAGAGGGTCCTCTACCCACGGGAAGCGGTTCGTGAATTGGTGCTCAACGCATTGGTGCATCGCGATTGGTCGATTCCCAACGAGGTGGAGGTCACCTGCTACTCCAACCGCATCGAGATCATCAGTCCCGGTGGTTTGAAGAATTCGATGACCGTACGCAAGATGTTGGCCGGCCAACGTTCGATGCGCAACCCCCTCCTGATGGATATCCTCAAAGACTACGGCTATGTGGAGGCACGAGGAATGGGCATCAGACGGACGGTCGTTCCCCAAGTCAGGGAGGTGACCTTACAAGACCCTCTCTTTGAAGCTAGCGATGACCAGCTGAAGGTCACCATCTTTGCCAAGAGCAACGCCTTCCCTGAATCTACTTGATCCCCCGAACGTTCTTGATGGACTCCCACGCCTCTTGGATCTCTCGAAACTTCGCCGTCGCATGGGCGGTGAACTCCTCGCCCATCCCCTTGGCGGCAAGGGCGTCTGGGTGGAACTCCCGGCTGAGCTTCCGATAGGCCGCCTTGATCTGGTCATCGGTTGCGCTGCTGCTCACCCCAAGGATGCTGTATGCCTTCTCAAGCGGATCGGCCTTGGGACTGTAGCGTGCGATGAGGTGGTCCACATAGGAAGAGGCGATGCCAAAGATCTGGGCGGCCCGCTTGATGAGGGCCTCCTCGGCCAAAGAGACCGTGCCATCGGCGGCGGCGACCTGCACGAGGATGTCGATCATCGTCTGGAGGATATTCGGCTCAAAGCGGAATGCCTGGACGAACTGGAGCGCCAAGCGGTCGAAGCTCTCCTCGCTGGAGGCAGCGGCGTCGAAAATCCTGAGCGCAAGCTCCTCCTGTTCAAAGCCGAGGCGCAAATCGGTGCGGATGAAGGTGATGACCCGCTGTCGCTCGGCCTTCGTGATCGTCCCGTCGATGGCGGCGATCTTGGCGAGCATCGAGAACGCACCGACGAAGAAGAGCATCTGGCGCTGGTCGAGGGAAGAGGCGTGGCCGGTGTGCTGCCGCTCAGGCAGAGCTCCCGCCTTGTCAACCATATGGCCGAAGGCGATGCCGGCGATCATGCCGAGCGGTCCGCCGAACATAAGGCCGAGCGAACCGCCGATCAGTTTTCCGAACCAAGCCATGCTACAGTTTGTCGATCAGCATCGAGCACTTGCCCGATGGGATGGGGAGGGTCTTCTTCTTGCTCTCGGCGAGGATCTCGATCGTGAAGTAGTACAGCTTCTCACTCTCCAGGCGAATCTCCCAACCGCGCTCGGTCTTGTTGCTGAGAATCGTGATCATGTTTCGCTTCAGCGAGAGATTCTCGATTCCCATCGCCTCAAGGCTCGGCATCATCCAGTCCACCGTCTTGCGCGGCAACGAGATCGACAAGCCGATGATGTTCTCGATCATCAGCGTGATCGTCGCCAGAGCCACGTACGGCAAGAGGCGCCTGCGGGGGAAGCCTTCGATGGCATCGGTCTTGGAGTATCCCTCCTTGTTGGGCAGGTACGCCTCCCACACATCACCGATGGCATCGCTGTCGGGGTGCAGGGTATCAAGGATGAAGTACATATGCCTGATGGCACACTCACGCGCATAGATGAACTGATCGTACTTCTCCAGCCCCTTGATGACCAGATAGGTATTCACCGCGGTCACGCCGCCACTGTAGCCGTTGCCCTCCTCACTGAAGTCGGGCGACGAGACCGGCACCCCCGGAAAGGGGTTGTCGGTGCCGAACTCGGCGGGGTCCTTGAGCTGCTCGATCATGTAGGCGGCCCGCTCGTCGTTGGGGATCTCGGCAAGCAACGTCCAGTATGAACCGATGAACTTCTTTGCGATCCGGTTTTCCTTGATGTCCAGATCGTAGTAGAAGTTCGTCTCGCTGTCCCACATCATCGAGTTGATCCGCGTCTTGAGAGAGAAGTAGATTCGCTTGTACCGGAAGCTCAACTCCTTGTCGTTGAGGATGTCCCCGATGGCTGACATATAGAGGGCGTTGACGGCAAGCAGGGCGTTGAAGTCCAGCGGGTAGTAGACATGCCCACGGTCGATGTTCCCGCTCTGGCACGCCTCGATGGGAACGCTGAAGAGGCCGTTGGGCTTTTGGAAGGTCGCCTGGATCCACGAGTAGTGGCGCTCGAGGATCGGCACCACATCCTTCAACCGTTTCTTGTTTCCGATCTTGTGGTAGAAGCCATGCTCGATATAGGCAAAGAGCGGAGGGGAAATCCCCTCGGGATTGTTGGCACTGAACACGGGCCTGCCGTCCTCGAGCGAGTACTCCCCTCTGATGGCACCGCTCTCCTCCTGCTTGGAGTAAAAGTAGTCGACCATCGGAAACGGAGAGTTGTTTTGGTTGCTATAGACCAAAAAAAGGGAGGAGAGGCAGTTGAGATATTGGTTAAAGGTCTCTTGGCCCGGATATGAAAGATACGATCCGGCAAACCCATTGGCTTCGGTTCCGCTCTTCCATAGCTCGTCAATCCATACCCAGGACCTGTCATACATATCGACGAAGTCCTGGTCATAAAAGTGTACGAACGGTACCATGTCCTTTATCAACGTAAAAACTCCTTATATCAGGGGAAAACGACACAAATTGCGCATTGTTAAAGATATACCCTTCTTTTAAGAGAAGTCAATCAAATCCTTACGAACTTCATGAAAGTGTCATTTTCGTGAATTTCAAATCAATATTTTTGTACATTACTTTGTAATCGGTTGTATCATAGCCACTTGCATCAAAACCTCATAGAACAAAAATTATGAGAAAACTGTACGATTGTACTTCCTTGCACTCCCTCTGGACACGGTTTTATCATTTCATGAAAAATTCACGATCGAGGCGGCGTGCAGTTGCATAGACACCTCCATGCACCCCCGCGACACCTCCTCCCCGTCGATATGCACCGGCAACGGGTTGTCCCGACTGCGCAACACCACCTCCTTCGCCCGCACCGCGGTGAACTCTTTCAGCTTCACCTGATTGCCCTTGAAGAACTTCACCGCGATGGGGAGGAACCGGTACGGGGCGATGGGGACATTGGCGTAGACCACATCAAAGAGCCCGTCATCGACCACAGCGTCGGGGGCCATGATGAATGACGACCCCATCCGCCTCCCATTGCACACCGACAGCTGCTGGCTCTTCGCATAGGTGCTCACCCCGTCGAGGATGATCTCAAGATCGTAGGGACGGGGGTAGTTGATCATCACCTTGATGAGGGCCATCACATAACTGGGGACCCCGCTGATGCGTTTGAAGGAGCTCGCCGCGAAGGTTACCAGCGGCTCGAAGCCCACCCCGAGACCGTTGATGAACCACCGTCCCTCGGGAAACTTCCCCCCCTGCATGAGGGCGACATCAATGGTGCGCTGTGGCCCGGTCTTGATGGCCGCGACCGCCTCCTCGATGGAGCGGGGAATCTTCATCGCCCAGGAAAAATCATTGCCCCTGCCCACCGGGATGATCCCGAGCTTTGGCTTGGGCACCCCGGTCATGGCTGCCTTGCAGATCCCATTCACCGTCTCGTTGACCGTCCCGTCCCCACCGGCTGCCACGACGATCGGCCAGCCGTCAATGGTCGCCTGATAAGCCAGCGCCTCTGCTCCCCCCGGTTCCGTTGTGGCCACCAACGTCAGGTTGCCGCCGAACGCTTTACGAATCGCCGCCTCATGCTGCCCAGCCTTCCCTTTGTCAGCGTGGGGGTTCAGTATCACAAAGACATCATGCTCACTCATTCCGTACTCCTACGTTGCTATGTACACCCAATGGGCAATATCCTATCATGGCGATGTGAAAACCTACGCCCCACGATCAGCCTTCCTTCCCACGTCGCAAGAGGACCTGAGCCGTCTGCGTTGGGACGAGATCGACATCGCCCTCATCTCCGCTGATGCGTATGTCGATCACCCCTCCTTCGCCGCCGCCCTGCTGGGCAGGCTGCTCGAGGATGCCGGCTACCGTGTGGGTATTATCGCACAACCTGCATACAACTCAACAAAAGATTTCCTGGTGATGGGCAACCCTCGTCTCTGTGCCATGATCAGCGGCGGTACTGTTGACAGCATGGTAGCACACTATACCGCAAATCTCAAAATTCGCAGCACTGATTCGTACAGCCCCGGTGGAAAATCTGGCCTGCGCCCCGACCGCGCGACGCTCGTCTACACGAACCTGGCCCGCCAGGCGTACGGCAAGGGTGTCCCCATCATCATCGGCGGCATCGAGGCCTCGTTGCGCCGACTCGCCCACTACGACTACCACAGCGATCTGGTCCGCCGTTCCATCCTCCTCGATGCCAAGGCCGACCTCCTGGTCTACGGGATGGGAGAGCGGCAGAGCCTTGAGATCGCCCGACGCCTTCATGCGGGCGAGTCGATCAAGGAGATGCGGGACATCGCCGGCACCGTCTGGGTGACCTCCCGGGCAGACACCCTCCCTGAGCGGGCCGTCACCATCGCTTCCTATGAGGAGGTCTCTGCGCGTGACAAGCGCTCGAACACCCCGACCGAACGCGGCAAGCGCGCATACGCCCAAGCCTTCTCTGAGCATCTGAGGGAGGAGAACCCCATCAAGGGGAGGGCGGTCATCCAACAGAGCGGGGCGCGCTACGTCGTGCAGAACCCTCCCGCCCTCCCGTTGGAGCAGGGGCAGCTGGATGCCCTCTACGAGTTTGCCTACACGCTGGACGCCCACCCCGACTATGAGAAGGATGGCGGGGTACCCGCCCTCACTGAGGTACAGTTCTCGCTGACCAGCAACCGCGGGTGCTTCGGCTCCTGCTCCTTCTGCGCCATCGAGAGTCATCAGGGGAGGATGATCCAAAGCCGCAGCAAGGACTCCCTGGTCAGGGAGACAAAACGGATGGTCGCCCATCCCGCCTTCAAGGGGTACATCCACGACCTCGGCGGCCCGACGGCTAACTTCCAAGGCCCCTCCTGCCTTCATCAAGAGCAGCACGGTCCCTGCCCCGCCAAGCTCTGTCTCCACCCGCAGCCGTGCAGCGAGCTCATCGAGCACCACGACCACTACCTCGACCTCATCCAGGCGGTGGAGTCGGTCACAGGGGTGAAGAAGCTCTTTGTGCGCAGCGGCCTGCGCTACGACTACCTCCTCTCCGTTGCCTCTCCTTCCACCGTCACGGCCTTCATCGGCCACCTGGCGGCCCACAATGTGAGCGGCCAGCTGCGCGTCGCCCCCGAACATGTCTCCAACAGTGTCCTTGATGCGATGGGCAAGCCTCCCATAGAGCTCTATGATGAGTTTAAGGCCATCTTTGAGGAGGAGAGCCGGAGGGCCGGCAAGAAGCAATACCTCTTGCCGTACTTCATCTCCGCCCATCCGGGCTCTACCCTCGATGATGCCATCACCCTCGCCCTCTCTCTCAAGCGGGGGCACTTCATCCCCGATGATGTCCAGGATTTTTATCCGACCCCGGGGACAAGCGCCACCTGCATGTACTATACTGGCCTCGATCCACGGCCTGGGCGCAACTTTGCGCCGGTTCACGTCCCCAAAGGACGTGAGAGGAGACTGCAGCGAGCCCTCTTGCACCACCACAAACCGGAGAATCGCTCCCTCGTCCTTGAAGCCCTGGAGAAAGCCCAGAGAAAGGAGTTGGCACACCAGTTGTTGGGCCGTGCCTGAACATCGTGAACAACACAATCAGTGAACGCAAGGCGTTCTATAGAAAAATGGTGGGCATCGCCCTGCCGGTGGTCTTCCAGGGCTTGTTGAACAACTCGCTCTCCTTCGTCGACACCGTGATGATCGGGCAGCTCGGCGAGGCCTCGATCGCCGCGGTGGCCTTGGCAAACCAGATGTTCTTCCTCATCAGCCTGCTGTACTTCGGCGTCTGCTCAGGGGCATCGATCTTCCTCTCCCAGTTCTGGGGAGCCGGCAACCGTACCAACATCCAGAAGGTGCTCGGCCTCTCGGTCTTGGTGGCCGGCATCGCCGCCTTGGTGATGGCCATCACCTCATTGCTCTTCCCTACACAGATCATGCGGATCTTCACCGACGACAGCACGGTCATCCTCCATGGCGCACAGTACCTGCGCGTCGTTGCCCTCAGCTACCTCTTCAGCGCCATCTCCCAGATCCTGGCCACCGCCCTTCGCGTCATCGGGTATGCCAAGACACCGTTGAAGGTCGCCCTCTTCGCTCTGACCTTCAATGCGGTCGGGAACTACTTTTTGATCTTCGGCATCGGCCCCTTCCCCGCATGGGGGGTGGCGGGCGCGGCCCTCTCAACCGCGCTCAGCCGCCTCCTGGAGATGGTCATCCTCATCATCATCGTCTATAGGCGCCATCCGGTGCTCGCCATCAAGAATCTCGATGCCTTCCGCTTCACCCGCTCCTTCCTCGCCCACGTGGTCCCCACCAGCCTGCCGGTCATCTTCAACGAGGTCTTCTGGGCGCTCGGCATGGTGGCGTACAAAGTCGCCTACTCGAAGCTGGGCATCTCGGCCATCGCGGCCATCAACGTCACCGAGGCGATCGGCAACCTCTTCTTCGTCGCCCTGATGGGGGTCTCCAACGCCACCCTCATCATGATCGGCATCAAGATCGGGGAGGGGGAGACCGAGATGGTCCATCGCTACGCCCGTCGCTTCATCCTCACCTCAATCGTCATCGGCCTCTCCATGGGAATCATAGAAGCGCTCTTCGCCCCCTCCTTCACCCGCTTGTTCAACATCAGCGACGCGGTGCGGAGCCTCGCCATCACCTGCCTCTACATCAATGCCTCGCTTCTGACGGTCCGCAGCGTCAACGTCGTCATCATCGTCGGCATCCTGAGAAGCGGTGGCGATACCCGGTTCTCGATGTTCGCCGAGCTCTTCGGCGTCTGGGCCGTCGGCGTCCCGTTGGCGTTCCTCGGCGCGACGGTCCTCCACCTCTCCATCACCGGTCTCTACCTGCTGGTCGGGATGGAAGAGGTGACCAAGATGTTCATCGGCATCGCCCGCATTCACGGGGGAAAGTGGGTCAATGACCTGACCACCATTCATTGACCGGAGCCTCCGATGTTCGTATAGTTAAGGTATAGAGAGGTATGCCATGAGTCTGAGAACCGTGCTTACGAACGCGACTGTGGTCACCGGCTATGCAAAACTCGATGACTGTGCCCTGTACATCGATGAAAAGGGAGAGATCGGGGATATCTTCAACATGCGGCGCCTCGCCACCAAAAAGTTTCCCCCGGACACCCTCATTGTTGACGTCGATGGATCCTATGTGATGCCGAGCTTCATCGATACCCACCTGCACGGCATCGGCGGCTGGGGGACCGAGGACTGCGAGGCCTCCTCGATCCTGAACATGAGCGAACGACTGGCCGACTTCGGCGTCTCCGCCTTCATGCCGACCGTCTACACCGACACGCTGGACGTGATGCTCGCCTCGACGAGGGCGATCGTCGAAGCGATGGGCAAGGAGAAGGGAGCGAAGATCATGGGGGTCAACCTCGAAGGTCCCTTCATCTCGATGGAGCGCGTCGGGGCACAGAACCCCGCAGGGGTGCTGCCCGTCGATCTCGATGTCTTCGAACAGTTCATCAAGGCAGGGGAAGGCAAGATCATCTGCATGACCGTAGCCCCAGAACTGAAGGGGATGCGTGAATTGGCGCTTTTGGCCCGACGAGAGGGCATCACCCTCCTTGCTGGCCATACCGATGCCACCTACGAGAACATCATCGAGGGCATGCAGGCCGGCATCTTCCACTCCACCCACTTCTTCAACGCCATGAGCCGCTTGCACCACCGAAACCCCGGCACCGTCGGCGCCATCCTCATCCAACGGGAGATGAAGTGCGAGATCATCGCCGATGGCATCCACATCCACCCCGAATTGATCAAGATGCTGCTGCGTGACAAGCCGTTGGACAACATCGTCATGGTCACCGACTCCCTGAAGCCCACCAAACAGCGTACCGGTCCCTGCATGGCGAACGGCATCCCCTGCAAGGTCGGCGGCGACGGGGCCTTCATCGCCCTTGAAAACCCCGACCTCTTCCTCGGCAGCGGGCTTACGATGTTGCAGGGCTTCCGCAACATGCTCAAATGGGAGATCCCGATCCAGCAGGCGAGCCAGATGAGCTCGACCAACCCGGCCCGGATCTACAACTTTGCCAAACAAGGCATGCTGGTCCCCGGCTACACCGCCGATATCGTCGTCCTGGACAAGAACCTCCAAATGAAGGGGCTCTTCATCGACGGCAATCTTGTCCGGGATCGCTTTGCATAAACCAACGTAGGAGCACATGATGCAAGAAGCTGTACGGGGCCTTGAGCCCCGGTCGCTCTGGAGATTCTTCAGCGACATTTCATCAATCCCCCGGGAGTCCGGGAACGAGGCGGGCATGCAAGCCTACCTCATCGCCTTTGCCAACGAGCACAATCTTGAATACATCAAAGACGAGACCGGCAACATCATCATCAGCAAGAGCGCTGCCCCTGGCTTTGAATCGAAGCCTTCAGTAGCCCTTCAAGGGCATATGGACATGGTATGCGTGAAGGATGAGGGCATCGTTCATGATTTTGCCACCGACCCTCTCACCCTCGTGAGAGACGGTGACATCCTCAAGGCACAGGGAACCACCCTCGGGGCGGACAACGGCATCGCCGTCGCCCTGATCCTCAGCCTCCTTGAGGACAAGGATGCACTCCACGGCCCGCTGGAGGGTATCTTCACCGTGGAGGAGGAGACCGGTCTCACCGGAGCCTTCGGCCTCGAGAAGCGCCACATCAAGAGCCGACTCCTGCTCAACCTCGACAGCGAGGAGGAGGGAGTCTTCTACATCGGCTGCGCCGGTGGCATCGAGACACGGGTGACCAAGGCGGTCAATTGGCAGGCTCCCAAACAAAATGCCAAGGCGTTCCTGCTCACCGCCGGCGGCATGCTCGGCGGACATAGCGGAGGAGAGATCCACAAGCAGCGGGCCAATGCCATCAAGGCGGCTGCACGGGTGCTCACCCACCTTCCTTCATTCGCTCTCTTCAGCGCTGAAGGAGGGACGAAGCGCAACGTCATCCCCTCGCTGGCCAAGTTCGGCTTCGTCATCGACGCCAAGGACGAAGCGTTGCTCAGCAGCACCCTCCAAGCGGTACAGGCAGAGCTCAACGGTGAATATGAGGTCTCCGATCCCGATCTCACGATCACGATGACTGAGGTGGCGATCCCCACCAAGGTGGTCGATGAGAGTGAGAGCAAGGCGTTCATCACCGCCCTCTACTCATCTCCCCATGGCGTCGATGCAATGAGCATGTCGATTCCCGGCATCGTGGAGACCTCGACAAACCTTGCGATCATCTCCCTTGATGAGAACGGCTTCAAGGTCATCGCCAGCCACCGCTCCTCGATCCTCTCCTCTCGTGATGATGTCGCCAAGCGGTTTGGAGCCATCTTCTCCCTCATCGGAGCCGATGTTGCCTTTGAGGGTGCGTACCCCTCCTGGAAGCCGAATCCCCACTCGAAGCTCACCAGCTTCTGTGCCAAGGCCTACAAGGAGTACACCAAAAAGGAACCCACGGTCACGGCAATCCACGCAGGTCTTGAGTGCGGCATCATCAACAGCAGGGTCCCTGGCATGGATTCGGTCTCTTTCGGCCCGACCATGTGGGACGTCCACTCCACCAAAGAGCGGCTCTCCATCTCCTCAGCTGCCTGGCTCGAGGGGTTTACCCGGCACCTGTTGCAGATCATCGAGTAGAAGATTCCCACACATGCTCAACCCGGTTCGCACCCATGGTACGGACCGGGTTTTCTCTGTGGATTATGGTTGATGTGTCATTACGCATGATGAAGCGGTACACCATTCACGGGCCACAGTCTACGATCCCGAGACCGGCAGGCCGACGAAGAAATCGGGCAGGATGATCGGAGCCATCACCGAAGATGGGCTGGTGGGGAAGCGGGTCGAGGCCAGGGCACCTACGAGTTCGACGCCAGCTACATGCAGGATGACTATGCAATGGAGGGATGGCTCTTCCTCAACCATCTGACCATTTGCATGGCGGTGCGGGCCCTTGACATGATCGCCGACCTGGACCTAACTGGCGTGTACTCACTGGACGACCTGACCCAGCACCTGCGCAAGATCAAGGCCTCGAAGGTGGATGGCAAGTGGTATCCCACGAAGATGACCAAGAAGGTGCAGGCCCTGTGCGAGAACCTGGGGATCTCGCTCGGGTCCGTCGACCAAATCATCGAGCAGGAGAGAGCTTCAGCACCCTAATTCACAAAAGGTACAGATTCATATCCTCAATTTTCATGAAGTGGATGTAGCAATTCAGACCAACTACATGAAGAGAGGATAAATCTAACATTACTACTTTTAATCTAACAATGGATATGTTATATTGATGATACCATGGATAGCCAAGAACACTCACTTCCAAACCTTGCATCATTTCTTGCGAAATTCTTAGGAAGGGACATTCGTATACATCCTTGGAAGGGGGTCACAGAGCTTCCCTTATTCATCCAATCACTCTATGCAATCTATGAAACGACCATCCTCGAAAGCGAATGTCTCATCCTTGAAGTCATTGGGGATCCGCCAAGAGTTGGACAGATTGAAAAGCACAGGCAACTCATCTTCGAACATTCTCCCAAAGAAGTAGTGATGTTTCATCACAAGATCAGTGCACAGCGGCTTAAGACCTATATATCAAAAAGGATTTCCTTCATCACGGGAACCGAACAAGTGTTCTTGCCCTTTCTGGGGCTGAAGCTTACCCAGCAGCAACACGAACCACTACCTCCCATCACATCGTTCTCTCCCATAGCCCAATGTGTGTATCTGACGTTCCTGTACGAAGAAGACTTGGTCATCAATACAACGCAGATGGCACAGAAGCTCAATATTTCAGAAATGTCGGCCTCACGGGCGTTGAATGCACTTGCCGAGCACGAGCTGTTGACCTTTGTATGGAGCGGACCGTTGAACCGAAGCAAAACCTATCGCAGACTTGAAGGTACCCAATACGTGTCCAAAGGCGTACATTTTCTCCTCTCACCTGTTCTCAGAACGGTATTTACCACCACAAGATTCGATGAAGGACCGATTGCCGGCTTGGAGGCCTTGTCGAAGATGAGCATGCTCAATCCTCCGCGGTATTCGGTCAGGGCGATCTCCTCGAAGCAGATGGGGGCACATCACTTTACGATCACCAAAGACCCTGGAGCTTTTCCTGCCCAAGACATCACAGAGCTACAGTTATGGCGGTACGACCCACTGCTCTTCGCCAGAGGCAATATGGCCGATCCAGTCTCTTTGTATGCATCGCTGAAGGAAACAAAAGATGAAAGAGTGATTCAGGCGCTCGAGACGATAGTAGGGCTCAGTGCAGACGCTTAGTTTTGATAATCCGGAGTCTTGGTAGCAGAAAATGGCCGCTGCCAGTTATCATGCTACTCTTTGATCAGACCAACTCAAAACGCCAGCGTAGAAATTTACCACTATTCTTGCTTTGCCAACGCACTCTCAAGCTTCACAATGATATCTGGAGCCTCTCTGTGTAAATCAACTTTAGCTTCCTCAATCAAATCTTTGAAGGCTTTGACGATTTTCGTCAGGGCTTCCGATTCAACCTGGGCATAGGACCAGACTACAACCTTCCCTCCATCTTTAAAGTACTGATTAGCCCAGATCTTCTTTCCATTGATATCAAAAATCTTGAGCTCGAACTCGACATATACCCGCGTTGCCAGTGACCATTCATCAATAGGATCAAAGGACGCATCTATCACAACAAGGTCAATGATCCCCCATTTGTCATCACCATTCCATTCTATAAGATTGTTTTCGCACTCACGTTCAAATATCGTGTAAAGGTAGGAATTTGTGGAGAGGGCTTTGGAATTTGATCTTCCCACTGAAAAATCAGGATTTTCATTCTTAATTTCCAAATTTGGCAACTTTGGGTCTATCGAATTTGTGGAATGCTGAAGAAGCGTTCTGTCAAAGCTCGTTACACAAGATACAAACAGAAAAGAAAGCAGAATTAGAGCAAATACCAATAGTTTTTTCATGGCGCATCCACCAAAATTTATTTCCCATGAATCTACCACACAATAAGGAAAGGTGTAAATGTGTCACTTCAAATCAAATTTTTAGGCACAACCATTGCCAGCATGTTACTGCCATACAGCCTGGTCAATATTGCAGTTGGAGACACGCAATGTTGATCTCCTCTCTGGCAGACGGCATGGATGTGTGCAGACGATTCACCCCACCAAACTCGGTGGGGTGATGACATTCTCTCCATGATTTGAAGCATGAGGCCTACAGCTCTTTGATCTCCCTCGCCATCGCCTTGGCAAGATTGTACGCTTTCTCCTTGTCCTCTGCCGTGGGGGATCCTTGGTATTCGATACACCCCTTGTAGTCGAGCTTCATTGACTCTGAAAAGACATCGAACTGCTTTTGGGCACCGCCCGACCACCCGAAGGAGCCGAAGCGCAGGGTCTTGCGTCCCTGGACATGGCTGCGCTCCAGGATGTCCAGGATGTGGTACATCGGCGGGAACATCTTGTACTCGTAGGTCGGCATCCCGATGACCAGCCCCTCGCTTCTCCAGACCTTCTCCAACACGAAGGAGGCGTGGGTCTGGGGGACCTGGAGGATGTGGACCTCGATGCCCTCGCTCCTGATTCCCTCGACGATGCTCTCGAGCAACGCCTCGGTGTTGCCGTACATGCTCGACCAGACGATGGCCACTTCCTTCTCCCGCGGTCCCTGCATATAGGAGGCGAGGCGAACGTAGTGGTCGATGATCTCGTTCGGATTCTTTCTCCAGACCACCCCGTGGCTGGGCGCGACGACCTTGATGGGGAGATCCTTCAGCTTGGCGATGCCGCGTTGCACAAACGCGGAGAAGGAGGAGACGATGTTGGCGTAGTAGCGCTCCGTCTCACTCTTCAGATGTTCCTTCTCCTGTGCTCCCAGTTCATCATCAAAGCATCCCGCGTAGCGACCGTAGGACCCAAAGCCATCGCAGCTGAAGAGGACCCCATCCTCCTCGACGTAGGTCATCATCGTCTCGGGCCAGTGGATGTTCGGCGTCATGAAGAACTTCAGCGTCTTGCCCCCCAGAACCAACGTCTCCCCATCCTTGACGGCACGTACGTTCTTCTCGATCTTGTAGAAGCTCTTGATCAGGGGGACTGCCTTCTCGCTGGCGAGGATCTGGGCGTCGGGATACCGACTGACGATCTGGGCCATCGCTCCGGTGTGGTCCGGCTCCATGTGGTTGATAATGATGTAATCGAGGCCTCCCGGGCCCATGCCGAGGCTGTCCAGTTGCTCAAAGACCGTCCAGAGGGCACCATCCCAGTCCTTCACCAGATCGATGAGGGCGCGTTTTTGCTGCCCCAGCACCACATATGAGTTGAGCATCACCCCGTCGGGGATCGGCCAAATTCCTTCAAAGAGGTCGCGACTTCCCACCTTGGCTGCGACACGATAGACTCCGTCGACAATATAGTCAGGTTTCATACCATTCCTCCACACCTCACCATACACAATCTCACGACGGTTGTGAATCCGAAGAGGCTGGAGCAGCATCAGATGAGCTGGCTCTCCTCCTGCACGGCGGCGAGCGAGCGCTGCACTTTTTTATAGGAGGGCATGTGCTGCTGCAAGAGCGCATGGAAGTCGGGAGAGTGGTCGAAGTGGATCAGGTGAGAGAGCTCATGGAGCACCAAGTAGGAGAGCTGCTCATCATCGAGCGCCTGACAGCGCAACGAGAAGTTGAGCCTCCCCTTCGATGAGCAGCTTGCCCACCGCTTCCTTGAATCCCTGACGGAGAAGGGAGGGGTCGCAACGTTGAGCTTCATCGCCCAGTCGGGGAGCATCGCCTGCACCCGCTGTCGGGTTCTCTTCTTGTAGAGCCAACGCACCAACGCCGCCACAACCTCCGGCGGACGCTCCTCCTCGATGGTGGTTGCACGCAGGATTCCATCCTGCTCTGTGATGTGGTACGTACTTCCATGGACTACGGAGAGCTCGGTGTACCTGCCCTCATAGAGGAAGCGGTCCCCATCGGTGTAGTGGTGATGGCGCTCCCTGCGCTCGGCCATCCGGGCGAGCAGCTTCTCCTCGTTGGCGAGGATGAACTCTTCGATCATCGCCTTGGGAGTGAGGAAGGGGGCGCTGACTTCAACCTGGCCCAGATCGTTGACCCTGAGCACGATGTTCTTGCTCGATCGGCGCCGCGTCAAGGTGTAGGGGATTTGCGCTACTTTACCCGCTGTTTTCATTCTGTTACAGTATCTCCCATGTACCGCCCCGATTCCATGATGCTCTCACTCATCCAACCCATCATCTACCAAGCGCCCCCCTTTGTCTACCAAAACGGAGAGGATGCCTACCAGAGCGCCCTCTCCCTCCTCGATGACGCCCCGTCGGGGTGTGAGGTGGTCATCGCCCTCACCTCCACGGCACGACTGCTCTTCGTCGGCTTCAAGGGTGAGCCATCACAGGAGGAGCTGCTCGCCATCGAACGGGGGGAGGAGCAACCGCAGGCCGAGGGCGATTACGAGCTTGAGGCGGGACGCTATGAATTTTTCCAGATGGCTCTCCCCGATTCCCTGTCTTCCATCCTCTCCCTCGCCCCCATCGCCATCGACGGGCCGGCACGGATCTACGTGCGCCTCCTGAAGGAGGGGCCCCTTTCCATCATCGCCCAGCTCTGGATCGCTCGTTAGAAGAAGAGGGGGATCAGGAGGGGGACCACCATGCTCATCACCACCCCGTGGTAGATCGAGGCGACCATCGTCTCCATCCCGAAGTGTCCGGAGAGCAGGACCAACGTCACATCCATCGTCGTAGCCCCTCCGCTGCACACCGCGGCGGGGTAATAGCGTCGTCCCAACCGGCCGAAGAGCGGGATGAGGAAGAAGGAGAAGCTCTCCCTGAGCAGGTTTGAGAGAAACGAGACCGAGCCCAACAGAGGATAGCCCAGGTCGCTGATGAGGATCCCGCTGAGCGAATACCACCCGAAGCCGCTGAGCATCCCCATCGCCTCCTTGACGGTATAGGGGGTGAAGAACGGAACCGCCAATGCTCCCAGGTAGGTGCCGGCGATGGTAAAGAGGGGCAAGAACACCAGGGTCTTGTTGGCAAAGAGTCCCTTGAAGCTGATCTTGCGCTGCACCATCCCCATGCCGACGAAGAAGAGCATGACATAGAGGAGGGAGGAGATCATTGCATTGTCGAACCAGGTGAAGAGAGGGGTGTAGAGGCCGAGCAGGAGCCCCGATATGACGATGGCGATGAGGGTCAGCGGCTCCTTGATGATATCCCAGAGACGGCGCAGCAGAGAGCCCTCCTTGCGTTTTGCGATGGCGATGGGCTCCTCATCGCTTGCACGGGGAGAGAAGAGGAGCGCCACAGCGATGGTCCCCGCCAATGCCAGGATGGTGATGATCAGCGCCGAGAGGCCGATGGAAGCCATCTGAGAGCCGATATCCTCGATGGAGGCGGTATTGACCCCCATGAAGAAGAGCAGCAGCCAGACGAGCACCATCTGCATGGTCGCCGCGGTTTTGACGAACCGGTGCCGCCCAAGCAGGGTCGCACTCAAAGACCCTGCTGCGAAGGCAAGGGCGAGGCGGCCAAGATACCAGAGCGTGTCCATTGACCTAAAATTACTCCAAACTCACGGAGCATGTCAAATTCCCTTGTTTCTGTTGTCCATCCTCAGTATAGTTGACTGCATGACCATCGAGAAGTTGAGTGATACCCGCATCCGCCTGACCCTTGAGGATGGCAAGGAGATTTTCCTCGTCGGCACCGCCCACGTCTCGGCGCAGAGCGTCGATGAGGTGGCCCTTGCCATCGAGAGCGAAGAGCCCGACCATATCTGCCTGGAGCTGGATGCCGGACGGATGAAGAACAAGGAGCAAGAGAGCTCCTGGTCCAACATGGACATCAAGAAGGTCATCAAGGAGAACAAGGCGTTCCTCCTGGTCGCCAACATGGCCCTCGCGTCCTTCCAAAAACGGATGGGGGACTCCTCGGGTACCGCCCCCGGCGAAGAGATCCTCAGCGCCGCACGCCTTGCAAAAGAGAAGGAAATCCCATACTCGCTCTGCGACCGCGATATCCAGACCACCTTCAAGCGCGCGTGGCGGATGAGCAACGCCTGGAACAAGGCCAAGCTCATCGCCACCATCATCAGCGCGGTCTTCTCCAACGAGAAGATCAGCGAGGAGGAGCTGGAGGATCTGAAGAAGGCCGATGTCATGCAGAACATGATGGAAGAGCTTGCCAAAGAGCTCCCTTCGGTCAAGAGCGTGCTCATCGATGAACGGGACCGGTATCTGGCCACCTCGATTTATCTCGCCCCCGGCTCCAAGAAGCTCGCCGTCGTCGGCGCGGGCCACATGGGTGGCATCGTCAAGACGATCGAAGCGCTTGAGCAAAAGCAACTCGACACCGACTTGGAAGATATCAGCGTGGAGCCCAAGCCCGGCAAAGGCGGCAAGATCCTCAGCTGGACCTTCCCGATCCTCATCGTCTCGATCATCGTCTTCGGCTTCATCAGGGGCGGACAGGGGGGAGGCATCAAGATGTTCGGCTCCTGGCTGGTCGTCAACATGTCCTTCACCGCCCTGGGTGCCGTCGCGGCACTGGCCCACCCCTTGAATATCCTCATCAGCGCGCTGAGCGCCCCCATCACGGCCCTCCACCCGGCCATCGGGGTGGGGATGGTCAGCGGCCTGGTGGAAGCGACGCTCCGCAAGCCGAAGGTAAAGGACTTCGAGCGCCTGGCAGACGACGCCACGACCTTTCGAGGGTGGTACCGCAACCGCCTGCTGCACATCCTCCTGGTCTTTGTCTACACCAGCTTCGCCGCATCGATAGCAAACGTCGTGATCTTCCCGCTCTTGATCAAGATGTTGGTGTAGGGAGTTTGGAGCTTTAGAGGTGACAATGCTCGTTGTTCTCATCATCGCCATCCTCTTCATCCTCTATTTCAGCTCCTGGTCTTCACACACCCGACACGCTTCTTCCAAGCACCGAGAGCAGATCATCGGCGCAGACGGAGAACGAGAAGCTTTCGATACCCTGCTGGAGTTGAAAGAACCAGGGCGGATCCTCACCAACCTCTATCTACCGACACAGAACGGCTCCACCACTGAGGTCGATCTCATCTGGATCTGCAAACGGGGAATCTTCGTGTTGGAAGTGAAGCACTTCAGTGGCTGGATCTTCGGCAACGAACGCAATCAGCACTGGACCCAGGTCCTCAAGGGCGGCCGTAAGAACCGGTTTTACAACCCGATCTGGCAGAACAAGGCCCATATCGCCGCACTCCGATCACTGCTCTACCCCACCTTTATGGGCAAATACTTCAACGTGGTTGTCTTCAGTGATCACTGTACGCTCAAGGACGTCTCGTACCACAGCGACCGGACGATGGTCGTGCAGCAAGAGGAGCTTGCCGACTATCTCTGCATGATGGTCGACTCCCTGCCGAGCATCATCTCTGAGCAGCGCATCGATGCAATCGCCTCGCTTCTCATGCAGTATAAAGATACTCCCCAGCAGGTGCACCACGACCATATACAATCGATTAATCAGAGGTATAAGGGATACTAGCTGACGTGCTGAGAGGCGCTGACAGGTGGAGCTATCAAAAAAAAGCGACCCCAGGCCCGTAGGAGACCGGAGCTCAATCACTTACCCGAAACGTACGGGAACTCATTCGAATAGTCAAGTGGATGGGTATCGTTCAGTCTCCCAGTCTCAACTACCTGCCTTGTGTATTCTTTGCCCGCACGTGGCACATGCCCATCGAGGTTCATCTCCCGTGATGACACATCCCCCAATAACGATGCTCCCTTCATTCCATCTCTTTATAAGATCATCGTCAATGATCGGGAATCCGTAGATGATGTCTGCAAGCGGACCATGGCCACACTGTGGACATTGCGCCGGTTTCTCTGAACGCTCAATGCGTGCAGCAGATTCCATGTCGGTATCCATTTCGATCCATCCCTTCCTCAAATCCAATCGTTTTGAATCTACAGAAGTATACAGGGCATCCATCGTGAGCGCGACTGTCCCTCTCCATGCATCCGTGAGAGATCTCATCATCCTTTAGGTAACGTACACTCTCAATTGATGTATATACCGAGCCCAGACAATCATCAGACCATATTTATAAGGAATGCTAACTAATGTTCCTATGAGAGGCGTTGGCAGATCTCAAGCGCCTCTTTGATACTCTGTGCCGGGTATTGGGTCAAGCCGACCTTCCCGGTCATCTTGGGGAGCAGCACCTTGTTGAACCCCAGTTCTTTCGCCGCTTTCTGCCGTTTTTCGCTGAATGAGACCGTCCTGACCTCTCCGGCAAGGCTCAATTCCCCGAAGCTTGCCATATTGTTAGGGAGGCTTCTATTGGTCAGGGCGGACCAGAGGGCCAAGGCAAGCGGCAGTTCGATGGAGACTTCGTTGAGCTTGATGCCCCCACCTACGTTGACGTAGATATCCTGCTCCCCGAAACGAAGCCCCGCGTGTCGCTCCAGGATCGCGGCGATCCTCGTCACCCGGGCGCTATCGATGCGATCTGAGTAGATGCGGCTGTAGCCTCCCTTCGCGGGTGTGGTGAGCGCCTGGATCTCCACCAGGAAGGCACGCGAGCCCTCCAGCACCGCACTGAACGCGATGCCCGCCGGCAGCCTCTCGTTCCCTCTCTCGTTGATGAAGAACGACGCAGGGTTGGTCACCGGCTTCAGCCCCTGCTCCCCCATGGAGAAGATGCCGATCTCATCGACCGACCCGTACCGGTTCTTCGCCGCCCTGATGAGGCGTACCCCACTGTTGACCTGCTCGAAGTACAACACCGTATCGACGAGGTGCTCGATGACCTTCGGGCCAGCCAACGTCCCCTCCTTGGTGACGTGGCCGACCAAGAAGAGGGAGATGCCTTTCTGCTTGCAGAGGCCGACCAACATCGTCGAACAGAAGCGGATCTGGTTGACCGAACCGGCGGGAGAGGGAATCTCCTCGCTTCCCAGCGTCTGCAGGCTGTCGATGACCACCACCTCGTAGGAGGAGTCTTCGAGCAGCTTCACCAAGACCTCGCTTCTCGTATCACAGAAGATATCGATGCGGCCGAGGTTGAGCCCAAGGCGCTGGGCCCTGAGCTTCACCTGGCTCGGCGACTCCTCTCCGCTGACATAGAGCACCGAACGCCCCTTTGAGCATTCAGCGAGGACTTGGAGCATCAGGGTGGATTTGCCGATGCCCGGCTCTCCACCCAAGAGGATCGAGGAACCCTTCATCACCCCACCGCCGAGGACCCGGTCCAGCTCGCTAATCCCGGTCTCAAAGCGGAAGAGGGGGTCCACCTGGACCGCCTCCAAGGTGATCGCTCTCTCTCCGGTGCTGATGACCGCACGCTTGCCCGTCACCTCGACCTTGGCCAGCTCCTCTTCGAAGGTATTCCAGCTGCCGCAGTCGGGACAGCGACCGAGCCACTTGCTCTCCTCCCTCCCGCACTGGCTGCAAACATACTGGATTTCCTTCCCCTTCATAGCGTTATCCTCACTTACAGCACGTCCAGAAGCTCTACCTCGAAGATCAGCGTTGAGTCGGGGGGAATCACTCCCGGATACCCCATCGTCCCATAGCCGAGATCGGGAGGGATGATCAAGGTCCGCTTCTCACCGACGCTCATCTCAACCAACGCTTCGTTCCACCCCTCGATGACTTCCCCGACCTTGAAGGTCGTCGGCTGTCCACGTTGGATCGAGCTGTCGAAAATCCGGCCATCAAGCAGGCTCCCGCTGTAGTGGACCGTCACCTTCTGTCCCCACGCCGGCTTTCTCTTGCCATTGCCCGCCTTCCTCACTACATACCGAAGGCCACTTACTGTGGCGATTGCTTCAGGATAGCGATTCTTCACCTCTGCATCGATTTTTGCCCGCTCTTTGGCCATGCGCTGCCGGCTCCGCTCATCGGCGGACGCAACCAACGCCGTGAAACTCTGGGGTGTCACCTCAAACGCCTTCGCTTTTTCACCGTTGCGGATGATCTGGACGGTCTTGATGATGTCCCCTTGCGCGATGGCATCGACCACATCCTGGCCTTCTACCACATGACCAAAGACCGTATGCTTGCCATCGAGCCAGGGGGTGGCGACGTGCGTGATGAAGAACTGGCTGCCGTTGGTCCCGGGGCCAGCATTGGCCATGGAGAGCATTCCCGGTCCTGTATGCTTCAGGCTATCGTCAAACTCATCGGGGAAGGTATAGCCGGGCCCCCCGGTACCATTGCCCTTGGGGCACCCGCCTTGGATCATGAAGTTCTCGATGACCCGATGGAAGGTGATCTTGTCATAAAACGGCTTGTTCTTTCCGTTCACATTCAAGGAACCCTCTGCAAGGCCGACGAAGTTGGCCACCGTCATCGGGGTCTTCTCAAACTCCAAGGCGAGGATAATGTCGCCTTTGCTGGTATCGAGGACGGCGAAAAGTCCGTCCTCCAAGGTATTTTTGTCCATTATATCTCCTTACTCTGTTTCAAATAATTCTTGATTTGGTGCCAGTAGTTGATAGAGCCGTTCCAGCTCTTCACTGCTCTTATAGGGGATCTGGAGCTTGCCTTTGGCAAGCGTCCCCTTGATCTCCACGTAGGAGCCGACTGCATGGAGGAATTTGTCCTCCGCCGCGATGATCTCAACACTGCGATGATCGTCCTTGCCGGCTCGCTTCTTCTTCTGGTAAAGAGCACGCTTGCCCTCATTGAACTTTGCCGCGAGCTCCTCGGTGGCCCGCACGGAAAGCTCCTTCTCCAATACCATCTTATAGAGGATCTCGCGGTCGGCGGGATTCACGACCGACAGGATGGCCCTCGCTTGTCCAGCATTGAATTTACCAGCAAGTAAATCCTTTTGCATAGTAGAGTTAAGTTGCAATAACCGGATACTATTACTGATGGTCGAACGATTCTTTCCCACCCGCTGCGCAAGCTCTTCCTGGGTAATTCCCCCTTCCTGGATCAAGTACGCGAATGCCTTCGCCTCTTCAATCGGATTGAGATTTTCCCGTTGGATATTCTCAATGAGGGACACTTCAAGGCGCTGCATCTGGCTGAAATCCTTGACCAAGACCGGGATGGTCGCCAAGCCAGCCATCTGGCTCGCCCGGTACCGTCGCTCTCCAGCGACGATTGAATACGACCCCGGCCCGATCTCTTCAACGAGAATTGGTTGGAGGACCCCCTCCCGTTTGATGGATTGCGCAAGTTCTTCAAGTGACGCTTGGTTGAATTCGGTACGGGGCTGGTTCGGGTTGGCCCGCACCCGGTCTATGGGGACTTCCAGTACTTTGGTACCCTGTTCACCCTCGTCCTTGAGCACCTCTTCGACCACATTTTCATACGTATAGTCCTGCATCAGGCTGCCGATGCCCTTCCCAAGACCTCGTCTTTTGTTACTTGGTTGCGACACGGGTGACAACCTCCTTTGCAAGCTCTTTGTATGCCTTCGCTCCAAGACTCGAATTGTCATACACATTGATCGGAAGGCCATGGGAGGGAGCCTCAGCGATCCGAACGTTGCGCGGGATCAAGGTCTTGAAGACAAGGGAGGGAAAGAATGAAGAGACATCCTCCACCACATCATTCGCCAATCGTGTTCGCTTGCTGAACATCGTAAAGAGAATGCCGAGGACCTGGAGGTGGGGATTGAGCCCCTTTTTTACATTTGCAACCGTCCTCATCAGAAGATTAAGCCCTTCCATGGCAAGGTATTCACACTGCAGGGGGATAATCACGCTCTGAGCCCAGGCCATGGCGTTGATCGTCACCAGGCCGAGGGACGGGGGACAGTCGACAAGAATATACTCCCAATCACGTTCGATATCCCTCAACGCATCCTTGAGGAAGAACTCCCGCCGCTCTTGGTCCACGAGCTCGATGTTCAATCCAGCCATGTTGATGTCGCTTGGGATGGCGTACAACCCTTTTACACTGGTTGCAATGATGGCATCTTCATATCGTGCGGTTTTTGCCATGACCTGGTACATCGTAGCGCCATCTCGAGGCAAGGCGAGCGCGCTGCTCATGTTTGCCTGGCTGTCAAGATCGATGAGCAGGACTCTATGGCCACTGCGGGCAAGGGCAGAACCAAGATTCACCACGGAGGTAGTCTTTCCCACTCCTCCCTTTTGGTTCAAAAAGAGTATTGTATGTGCACTCATACCGAATACTATACGGAATTATGGGGGACTTGTCACCTCTTGGAGCAGAGGAGTTGACCCTCATCCCCTGAAGGAGTATCTTCTCTGTATTGAATGGAGGACGCCATAATGGAAGAAAAAGTCAAGAAGGCGATCGAAGATATTCGTCCTGCGCTGCAGAATGATGGTGGAGATATAGAGTTCATCAGCCTCAGTGGCCATGATGTTACGGTTCGTCTCACCGGCGCCTGTGCCGGGTGCCCAATGAGCCAGATGACCCTCAAGGGCGGGGTAGAGAGATACCTTCGCAACTTTGTCGATCCGAAGCTCACCGTTGTCAACACACCGGATCTGTAAGGGATCGGCACCGATGAAGAACGTTTCACGTGAAACATTTCACGTGGAACGTTTTTTTATACCCCTTGCATTAATCACTCCATTGCATCACATACGCAGCACCAGCGTTTCCTATGCCCATATGTTTCACGTGAAACACTTCAGTGAAACCTTCCGTCTCACTGGTTGTTATACCTATAGAGGCCAATACATGGAGAGGGACGCCATGAGCGAGATGGATGCAACCAAGCGATATGTTTCACGTGAAACACCGGGAATTCTCCCTGCATTGCCCGGTATTTTCCTGCACTGTGTGCAAACCCATCTTGTTTTCGAAGAAATTTCCCAAAAGGCCAAAAACGCCGTTTAAACGCGCCAAATGCAGGTTTGAGAGGTCGGTTTCTATGAGTAGAAACAGATTTGCTTGGTAATTTTGCTACATTTTTGGGCCAAAAAGAGGGTCACTTCGCTGTTTTGAAGTGACCCCATATTTTACTTAACAAATGTCTTATTCTTCGGTGGAACCTTCCTCTTCGACCACATCCCGGTCTTCCAACACTTCAGGTTCCTCGACCTCTTCCTCATCATCTCGCTCGGTGGATGCGATGGCGACGATGGAGTCATCCTTGAACTTCATCGTGGCTACCCGCACTCCCGCTGCATAGCGGCCCTGAATCGAGATGGCGGCTACGTGCACGCGGATGGTTTGCCCCATCAAGGTCACACAGACCACATCATCTTCGTCGTTCACCGCCAAGACGCCGATGATTGAGCTCGCTTTCCCTCCGACGGTATAGATGCGCTGTCCCTGCGTCCCTCTTCCGTGGACGGTAAACTCATCAAAGGGGACTTGTTTACCCTGCCCATTCTCGGTGATCATCAAGATGCGCTTGGTGTTGTCGACCTTCAGGAGGCCGGCGACCTTGTCATTCCCTTTGAGGCGGATGCCACGCACTCCCCGGGAGGCCCTGCCCATCGCCCTGACCGTATCCTGGCCGATCTTCAGGCCCTGGCCAAGCTTGGTGATGATCATCACCTCATCCCCATCCTCCACCAGCTCACAGGAGAGCAGCTCATCCCCCTCATCGAGGAAGATGGCCCAGATGCCCCTGACGCGGGCATTGATGAAGTTGGACAAGGCGACCTTCTTCAGGACCCCCTCGCGGGTGATCATCATCAGGTAGTGGTCGTCATCGAACTCCTTGAAGTTGATGATCGAGGTGATCTTCTCGTTGGTCTCGATCTGCAGGATGTTCTTGACGCTGGTTCCCTTGGCGGCCTTTGAGGCCTCGGGGATGTCGAAGACCTTGGTATAGTACGCCTTGCCGGCGTTGGTGACGAACATCACATAGTCGTGCGTCGAGGCAACGAACATATGGTCGACGAAGTCGCCGTCCTGCAGCCTCGTGGTCCTCCGTCCCTTGCCGGCGCGTCCCTGGGCCTCGTACTCTTCGGTGGGGATCCGCTTGGCGAAGCCCTTGTTGCTGATCAGGACGACGACCTCCTCCTCCTTGATGAAGTCCTCCATCGTCGCCTGGCCGAGCTCCTCACGGACGATGGCGGTGCGCCGCTTGTCCTTCGGGGCGAGGGAGGGCACCAAGTTCAGTGTCTCGTCCTTCACGACGGAGAGGATCTTCTGCTCATCGGCGAGCAGCTCCTTGTAGTAGGCGATCTTCTGCTCAAGGTCGGCAAGCTCCTCGAGGATCTTGAAGCTCTCCAAGTGTGAGAGGCGCCCGAGGCGCATGTCGATGATCGCCTGGGCCTGGACCTGGGTGAGGGCGAAGGCTTTCATCAACTCATCCATGGCCACGGCGTTGTCAGCCGCTTCCTTGATGATCCTGATGACCTCATCGATGTTCTCCAAGCCGATCTTCAGCCCCTGGAGGATGTGGGCCCGCTCCTCGGCCTTGCGAAGGTCGAAGCGGGTGCGCCGGGTCACCACCTCCTCTCGGTGGTGGATGTAGTGGACCAACATATCCTTGAGGGTGAGCAGCGTCGGCCGCCCATCGACGAGGGCGAGGTTGTTCACGTTGAAGTTCGACTGCAGCGCGGTACGGGCGAAGAGCTGGTTGAGCACCACCATCACCTCAGCGCCCATTTTCAGTTCGATGACGAGGCGGATGCCGTTGCGGTCACTCTCATCGCGGACCGCACTGATCATCGGGATGGCCCCATCCTTGCGCAAATCGTCGATCTTCTTGGCGAGGTCGGCCTTGTTGACCTGGTAGGGGAGCTCGGTGAAGACGATCATGTCGTGGTCGCGTTCGTTGGTCTCGATCTCATACCGGCTGCGCACCACGATCTTGCCACGCCCGGTGGTGAAGGCGTCGTAGGTGCCCTTCATGCCGCAGATGACCGCGCCTCCGGGGAAGTCCGGCCCCTTGATGTGGTTCTCCATCAGCTCGTCGATGGTGATGTCCGGGTTGTCGATGACCGCCGCGATGGCCGAGCAGATCTCACCGAGGTTGTGCGGGGCCATGTTGGTGGCCATGCCGACGGCGATGCCGCTCGAGCCGTTGGCCAAGAGGAAGGGGAAGGCGGCGGGCAGCACGGTGGGCTCGGTGAGCGAATCATCGTAGTTGGGCCCGAAGTCCACCGTCTCCTTCTGGATGTCAGCGAGCATCTCGTCGCCGATGCGGCTCATCTTCGCCTCGGTGTACCGCATCGCGGCAGCCGGGTCCCCGTCGATGGAGCCGAAGTTGCCCTGCGGCGTCACCACCGGGTACCGGAGGCTGAAGTCCTGGGCGAGGCGCACCAGCGCGTCGTAGACCGAGCTATCCCCGTGGGGGTGGTACTTGCCCAGCACGTCTCCGACGATACGGGCGCTCTTCTTATAGGAGGATGAGGCCTTCAGCCCCATCTCGAACATATCGTAGAGAATCCTGCGGTGGACCGGCTTGAGGCCGTCGCGCACGTCGGGCAGCGCCCGGCTGACGATGACACTCATCGCGTAGTTGAGATACGAGGTGCGCATCTCATTCGATACGTCCACACGGATCGTCCTGTCTTGGGTAGTCTCTTGCACAGCTGTATCCTTATCCTTAGATGTCAAGGTTCGTCACGTAGACGGCGTTTGCGTCGATGAAGGCGCGCCGGGGCTCGACTTCCTCTCCCATCAACATCGAGAAGACCCGGTCGGCCTCCTCGGCGTCGGTGAGGGTGATCTGGCTGATGAGCCGGGTCTCGGGGTTCATCGTCGTCTCCCAAAGTTGCTCTGGATTCATCTCTCCAAGGCCTTTGTAGCGCTGGATGGCCACTTTCGAGCTATCGTTCGTGCCAATCTCCTCCAGAATCCTCACCCGCGCCTCTTCGTCGTAGGCGTACTCCACCTTCTTGCCGATGGTGATCTTGTAGAGCGGCGGCATGGCGAAATACACATAGCCCGCTTCGATGAGGGGGCGCATGTACCGGAAGAAGAAGGTGAGCAGGAGCGTACGGATATGCGAGCCGTCGACGTCGGCATCGGCCATGATGATGACCTTGTGGTAGCGCACCTTCTCGATATCGAAGGTCACGTCGCTCTCATAGTCGGCGTCCTTGCCCATGTCGTTGTAGCGCGTCAGCCCCGCCCCGATGGTCGAGATGACCGGCTGCAGCTTGTCGTTGCCGAGCACCCGGTACTCCTGGGCCTTCTCGACGTTGAGCATCTTGCCCCAGAGCGGCAGGATCGCCTGGAAGCGCCGGTCGCGCCCCTGTTTGGCCGAGCCGCCGGCACTGTCTCCCTCGACGATGAAGACCTCGCACTTTGCCGGATCCTTCTCCGAGCAGTCGGCGAGCTTGCCGGGAAGGCCCCCACCCTCGCTCTTGCGCCTGATCTGTTCGCGCGCCTTGCGGGCGGCGACGCGCCCGAGGGCCGCGTTGATGATCTTGGTGAGGATGATCTCCGCCTGGGCGGGGAACTCATCGAAGTAGTTGCCGAGCTTCTCGTAGACGAGGGAGAAGACGACGCCGGTGACGGCGCTGTTGCCCAGCTTCATCTTCGTCTGCCCCTCGAACTGCGGTTCGGGGACCTTCACCGAGATGATGGCGGTGAGCCCTTCACAGATGTCGCTCTGCTCGAGCTTCTCGTCGTACTTCTTCAAGAGCTTGGGGTTCTTCTGCAACTGGACGTTGATGACCCGGCTCAAGCCGGTACGGAATCCGGTGAGGTGGGTCCCCCCTTCGCGGGTATTGATGTTGTTGACGAAGGTGAGGATCTTCTCGTCGTACTTGTCGTTGTACTGCAGCGCGATCTCCACCTTGATGGCGTCCTTCTCCCCCTCGATGGAGATCGGGGGGTCGATGAGGGTGCGCTTGAACTCGTTGAGGTAGCTGACGAAGTGGCTGATGCCCCCCTCGCTCTGGAACCGCTGGCTCTTGACCTCCTCACCCCGGGTATCGCTGATCGTGATGGCCACCCCCTTGTTGAGGAAGGCGAGCTCACGGAAGCGGCTCTGCAACACCTCGTAGCTGAAGGCGTGCTCCTCGAGGATCGAGTAGTCGGGTGAGAAGACGACCTTCGTCCCGGTGGCTTCGGTGTCCCCGATGCGCTCCACCTCGGTGATGGGGATCCCCTTGCTGTAGCGCTGGCGATAGATGCCGCCGTCACGGCAGACGGTGACCTCCATGAGGATCGAGAGGGCGTTGACGCAGGAGACGCCGACCCCGTGGAGCCCGCCGCTGACCTTGTAGGAGTTCTTGTCGAACTTGCCGCCGGCGTGCAGCTGGGTCATCGCGATCTCCAATGAGCTGCGCTTCTCGGTGGGGTGCATCGCGACGGGGATGCCCCTTCCGTCATCCTCGACGGTGCAGGACTGCCGCCCCTCCTCGTCGATGGCGAGGGTCACCTGAATGTGGGAACAGTATCCCGCCATCGCCTCATCGATCGAGTTGTCCACCACCTCATAGACCAGGTGGTGCAACCCCTCGATACTGGTCGACCCTATATACATCCCCGGTCGTTTCCTGACCGCCTCAAGCCCCTTGAGGACCTGGATACTGGATGCCCCGTAGCTTTGCGCACCGCTTGTCTCACCGATGCCATCATGGTGCAACGCTTCGTCGGTTGCCCCGCTGGCAAAGTTGCCTTCATTCATTGGGTATGTCCTTATGTAATAATAAAAAATGCTCTCATATATTCTTACTGATTATAGCAAAAACAGGGCGGTGTTGCAAGTAATCGAACAAATTTCCCTCAATTATTTATCTCTTTCAATACAAGCAATTATCATTTCACCACCCCGCTCCTCATCCCGATGCTTGCACCCCGGCGTGCTACAAGGTAAAATAGCCGCATGAGTGACGGCCAACATAGCTATTATGAGTTCTGGAAAGAGACAGTTTCACGCATCAAGCAGACGCTGCCCGAGCAGGAGTACAACACCTGGTTCAACCGGCTCACCTACCTGCGCAGCGAAAAAGGCAAGGTGATCCTCGGCGGGGCGAGTCAGTTCATCCTGGACACCGTCGTCTCCCGCTACCGGGAATTGTTGGTCAACACCCTCAGTGAGCTCACCGGAGAGGAGCTGACCGTCCAGTTCGAGGTCGCCTCGCGCGATGAGCTGGAACAGGGGCCGGAGATCGATCAGGATGAGCGTGAGATCTCATCGAGGAAGAGCGAGGCGAAACAGGCCATCTCGGCGCAGAAGAACGCCAAGAACCGGGCCGAGAGCAACCTCAACCCCTCCTATGATTTCTCCTCCTTCGTCATCGGGGACAACAGCGCCTTCGCCTACAATGCGTCGCTCGCCATCGCCAAGAACCCCGGCTCCAGCTACAACCCCTGCCTCATCTACGGCGGCGTCGGGCTGGGAAAGACCCACCTGCTCAGCTCAATCGGCAACTACATCCTGGACAACACCCCCGAGCTGAAGGTGATGTACGTCACCGCCGAGATGTTCACCAACGAGTTCATCGAGTCGATCGGGAGCCAACGGACCCAGCACTTCAAGAACAAGTTCCGCAAGGTCGATGTGCTGCTCATCGACGACATCCACTTTCTCCAAGGCAAGGACTCCACCCAAGAGGAGCTCTTCCACACCTTCAACAACCTCTATGATGCAAAAAAACAGATGGTCTTCACCTGCGACCGTCCGATCAGCGAGCTGAAGAACATCACCGACCGCCTCTCCTCACGCTTCGAGCGCGGATTGAACGTCGACCTCCAGCCGCCGAACTACGAGACGAGGATGGCGATCCTCAAGAAGAAGCTCTTCCAGAAGAACGCGTCGATGAGTGAGGAGATCCTCAACTACATCGCCACCAACGTCGTCACCAACGTCCGTGACCTCGAGTCCTCTCTGACCAAGCTGGTCGCCTACAGCGAGCTCCTCGACCAGGAGGTCTCCTTCGAGAAGGCGAAGGAGCTCTTGGGGGTCCTGCCCGCCCATGCGGCCAACGCAAGCCAGACGCTCTCCATCGACACGATCATCAAGGTGGTGGGCCAGTACTTCAACATCTCCAGCTTCGAGATCAAGGGGAAGAAGAAGAACAAGAGCATCGTCCAGCCGAGACAGATCGCCATGTACCTGGCCCGGGACATCACCGATTTCTCCACCACCGAGATCGGGACCGAGTTCGGTGGACGGGACCATACCACCGTCATGCACTCCTACGACCGCGTTGAGTCCATGATGAAGGCGGACGAGGCGTTCACCAATACCGTGCTCAAGCTCAAGCGTGATTTGACGACCATCAAGAGCTGACAAGCTGTGCATAAGACCTTGACAACATGTGCATAGATAAAGATTTTTGTGGATAAAGGTGTTTTCCCTCTGGAAGAATTGTGGACAAAGCACAATGGTATCCACAGGATGTGAAACAATAAGAGGTGCCCTTTTAATGATTTATTCAGTTATCCACAGAATTCGTGCTATTATTACTACTATTACTAATCTTTTACTATTATAGGAGCAATACGATGAAGTTTGTCTGTACCAAAGAAACCATCCTGACTGAAATCATATATGCCATGAACTTCACCAGCCAGAAAAACGCCCTCTCCATCACCAGCAATGTCTTCTTCCAAACCAAGGGATCATCGCTGAGCATCAAAGCCACCGACACGAAGGTCGGCTTCAGCACCGAGATCAGCGTTGATGTGCTGGAAGAGGGGAAGGCCCTCGTCTCCTGCACCAAGCTACTTGAGATTCTTCGCACCCTCCCCGATGGAAACGTCACGTTCACCAGCAGCAACGGTACCTTCGCCATCAAGCCGGAGGCGCAAGGCATCGACTTCAAGCTCAGGACCATCACCAGCGATGAGTTCCCGGCGTTGGAGAGAGGCGATGACCTCACCTACTTCACCGTGGAACAGAAGGCCTTCACCGAGATGATCGACCAGACCTACTTTGCTGCGGCCGAGGATGATTCACGACAATTCCTCAACGGGGTCTTCTTGGAGCGGAGCAAGACCGGCATGACGATGGTGGCCACCGACGGACGGCGTCTCTCTATCGTGGAGCGGAGCTTCGAGGATGAAATCGATGACTTCCAGGCCATCATCATACCGACCAAGTTTCTCATCGAGCTGCGCCGGCTCGCCAGTGGGGAGGGGACGCTCCGCCTCTCAATCACCGACAAGCTGCTCTTCTCCATCGTAGGCAACCGGGTTTTCTACACGACCCTCATCAAGGGAGACTACCCAAACTACCGCCGCGTCATTCCCGAGAGCCAACGCTACCAGGCCACGATGCGCATCCAAGACATGCTCGATGCGCTCAAGCGGGTTTCGTTGTTGGTCGAGAACAAGGCGAGGCGGGTCTACCTCGACATCAGCGAGGCGGGGGCGCTTCTGACCAGCGACGAGAATGAGAGCGGGGAGGCGAAGGAAATCATCGCCTGCCAGTACGAGGGACCGGAGAGCAGGATCAGCCTCAACTACACCTACCTCATGACTCCGTTGAAGGTCATGGATGGGGAGTATTTCACGCTGAACTTCACTGAACCGACGAGGGCATTGACCGTGGTCCCCGACGGTGAGCGTGACTACCTGCACCTCATCATGCCGATGCAACAGAATCCTTGATGCGCTTTCTACGGGTCTGGACCAACCTCTATCGCAACCTGGAGAGCGGATGGATCGACCTCGATGCCGAGGAGGTCTTCCTGGTCGGAGAGAATGGCCAGGGCAAGACCAATCTGCTGGAGGCGCTCTATGCGCTCTGCTACGGCTCCTCCTTCCGCACCAACACCCTCAGGGAGCTCGCCCGCCATGGGGAGCGCTCCTTCAAGCTGGTGGGGATCTACGGCGATGATGAGGGGATGGAACACAGCCTCGAGTTGGAGTTCAAGGAATCGAAGCGGACGATGAGCCTGGATGGCAAAATCGTCAGGGACCGAAAGGAGCTCATCTACAACATCCCCTGCATCGTCTTCAGCCACGACGACATCGCCTTCGTGCGTGGGGAGCCGGAGTCGCGGCGCTACTTCTTCGACCAGACGATGAGCATGTACGATCCCCTGTTCTTCGATGATCTGCGCCGCTATCGGGCGGTGCTCCGCCAACGCAACCTCTCCATCAAGGAGGGGAGGAGTGAGCTCTTGGGAATCTATGACGAGCAGCTTGCCCATCATGGCATCGCCATCCAGGGGGAGCGCACCCGTACGGTGGCGCGCTTCAATGAGATTTTTCCCGCCCTCTATAAGGAGATTTCCCAGAGCGACATCGAGGTCGAGATCGACTACATCCCCTCCTGGAAAAACTGCGCCACCGAGGAGGAGGTGGTGGAGCACCTCTCCGGTCACCGCGAACGGGACCGGATCATGGCGACGACCACCAGCGGCATCCACCGCGACCGCTTTGTCGTCTCCTCTCAGGGGCAGAGCTTCGACCAGAGCGGCTCGACCGGCCAACTGCGCCTCGCCTCGCTCGTGCTCAGGAGCGCCCAGATGGCCTTCTATGAGCAGATGGCCGGGAAAAAACCGGTGATCCTGGTCGATGACGTCCTCTTGGAGCTCGACCACACCCGGCGGGAACGCTTCTTGGCGAACCTGAATCCGTATAGCCAGGCGTTCTTCACCTTCCTCCCCGAAGAGCACTACAGCGCATCCTTGCAGGAGGCGAACGCCCTGCTCTATACTGTAAGCGAAGGAAGGTTTGCACGTGGCCAAGGATAAGCGGGATCGGGTATGCAAGGAGGGGGAGCCGTTGCGGGGGGATGCAGTCCTCTCCATGGTGCTCCGCCGCCTCAAGATCGACCCGCACGACCCCAAGAACTCCTTGGGCTTTGCCTGGCAGGAGATTGTCACGGAGCGGCTCTACCCCCACGTCAAGATCGTCGACATCAAGATGCATACCCTGGTATTGCGGGCCGACCACCCCTCTTGGGCCCAGATCACCATGATGCAACAGAAGCGGATCATCGGTGAATTGCAGCGGCGATACCCGTCGTTGGAAATCACGACGATCCAGGTGATTACTTGACGTTTAAAGCGCTGCTCTATATACTCAACCACTCGGAGGCGTGTCTTCCGCCAACATTGAAAGTATCCGCGTTAAGCGATGTAAAATTGGAGATTTTCCCATGAGCTACAAAGGAAAGAGAACCTACCAGCCCAGTAGGGTCAAGAGAAACAGAAAATTTGGATTCCGGGCCCGTATGTCGACCAAGGGAGGACAGCTGGTCCTTGCCCGCAGGCGGGCCAAGGGGAGGCACAAGCTCTCCGTCAGCGATGAGAAGAAGCCTTACTAAGAGCGAGATCGTAAAGCGTACAGGGGATATTGAACGGATTTTTTCGACCGGCAGACGCTATGCCGGTCGCAATTTGAAGCTGATTGTTTGCCAGAACAGTCTTGATGTTTCACGAATCATAGTAATTCCGGTTCGCCACTACGGAAATTCCGTACAGCGCAACCGGATTCGGAGACAGATCAAGGAAATTTGGCGCACCGAAAAGCATGCCATGATCCCCGGCTACGATGTCGCGTTCCTCGTATATCCAGGAAAGAGTACCGACCATGCTTCCCAACGAACCCAGATCGTCACCCTCTGCCAGAAGGCTGGACTCTACGCCCAGTCTTGATGCATTCGCCTGACCTCTAATCCCATACTCTTGATATTCAGCCCTTTCCTGCCGTATACCTCCCACCGATTCAACACCAGGAGCTGATATGGACAAGAACACCATCCTCGCTATAATTCTCTCTGTCGTGGTCATCACCGTCGGCATGAGCATCCAAACCACCTTTTTCGGACCGACCACGGTCGAGCCGGCCCAGACCCAGACGGCGGTCTCTGCAAGTGAAGAGGGCTACCTCGCGCCGGCGAGCTACGCCCAGCTGCCGTCGAGCCTCGCGTGGGGCAGCGGCTTGCCAGGCTCGCTGACCGCCGTCGGACAGCAGCCGGGCAGTACTCCGTTCACCTTCACCACCGAGTACTTCTCCATCACCTTCAACCCCGCCGGCGCCTCCATCTCCTCCTTCCGGTTGAACAAGCACCTGGACAAGGGAGAGCCGGTCGAACTGCTCTTCAAGGACAGCGAATCCCATGACGCCTTCCTCCTCTATGCGGGAAATGACCGCTCCAACCCCATCGATGCCGTCTTCGCGCACACAGTGGTCGGCAACACGGTGACCTTCACCCGCGACTTCGCCATCCTCGGTGAGGACGGCACGGCCGGCGACACCTTCACCATCACGAAGACCTACACCTTCGGCGACGCGGACTACCTCTTCGAGGTCGATGTCGAGATGACCAACAGCGTGAACAAGGCCATCCCGCTCGTCTACGAGAACAGCGCCTACACGCTGGCCTTCGAGCCGCAGATCGGCCCCTCCTTCGCCTCGCTGGACAAGAACTACAACTACCGACGCTTCTACATCAGGGAGGATGGGGCGAAGAAGAAGACAATGCCCAAGCTCTCCTCCGGCTTATATACGACGGGCAAGCCGCTCTCGTGGGTCGCCCTCGCCGGCAAGTACTTCTCCTTCATCGCCGTCCCCGATGCCACTTCCTACACGGTGAGCCTCACCGAGCAGGCGGGTGAGGAGATCCCGCTTGAGTCCTCGATGTACTTCACCCGTCCGACGATCAGGGGGGCGAGCCAAGTCGATACCTGGCGCTTCTACGCCGGCCCGCAGCTGAAGCGGGACATGGCTCCCTACAACGACGCCACGCAGAACTCCTTCGGCGTCAGCGGCCTGAACCTGGAAGCGGCCCTGGACAGCAGCTCCTGGCTCGGATGGCTTGAGACGATCCTCAAGGCGATCCTCAACTTCCTCTACCGCCTGATCCCCAACTACGGGGTGGGCATCATCCTCCTCACCTTCCTGCTCAAGCTCCTCCTCCATCCGATCACCAAGAAGGGGATGGAGTCGACGGCAAAGATGTCCGCCCTCACCCCGAAGATGGACGAGATCAAGGAGCGGTGGCCGGACAACCCGACCAAGCAGAACGAGGAGATGGCGGCCCTCTACAAGAAGGAGAAGATCAACCCGATGGGCGGGTGTCTGCCGATGCTTCTCCAGTTCCCGATCCTCATCGGCTTCTACGGCCTCTTGAACAAGCACTTTGAGCTGAGGGGGGCGATGTTCATCCCCGGATGGATCCCCGACCTCTCGCGCCCCGACGTGGTGGCGACGCTCCCGTTCAACCTGCCCTTCCTGGGCAACGAACTGCACCTCTTGCCGATCTTCTACACGGTGAGCATGATCTTCTCGATGAAGATCACGCAAAGTGGGACGGGGGGAGCGGCCGGGCAACAGGGCATGATGAAGATGATGACCTACGGCATGCCGATCATGTTCTTCTTCGTCCTCTACAACGCCCCCAGCGGCTTGATCCTCTACTGGAGTGTCATGAACTCCATCTCGATCGTCCAGCAGCTGTACACCAACAAGAAGAAGACGGCAGCTGCCGAGAACGCTGACAATGTCCAGCAGTTCCCACAGAGCACGCGCAAGCGGCGCTGAACAGAACATCAACTGCGGGCCAAGGCCCGAACGGAGTATCGATATGACTAGAGAATTTGAAGGAAGAACCGAGCAGGAGGCGATCGCGAAGGCGATCGAGGAACTGCACATCGAACGAGAAGATTTTGACGTTGAGATCATCGAGCCACAGAAAAAAGGATTGTTCAAGAAGGGAAATGTAAAGATTCGGATCCACTTCGAGGATGATTCGGTCGACTCGGGGATGGAGTACGATGATGACGACATCCCTACGGAGCGGACCCTCGGCGAGCCGTTCGACAGCGACCTCGAGGACAAGCTGCTCACCTTTGTCGCCACGATGCTGGACAAGATGGGCTATGAAGGCTCCGTCTCCATCGCCTTCCGCCAAGGAAGGAAGATCGGGTTGAACATCGAGAGCGACAACTCCAACATCATCATCGGGCGCAAGGGCAAGAACCTCGATGCCATCCAGCTGCTCGCCAACGTCTATGGCGGACAGATCAACCCCGACGTGAAGGTCGTCGTCGACAGCGAGAACTACCGCATGCGCCACGAAGAGCAGTTGATCAGAAACGCCTTCAAGACCGCGGAGCAGGTGCGTCGCAGCGGCCGCAGCCGTCTCTTGGACCCGATGAACCCGTATGAGCGGCGCCTGGTCCACACCGCGCTCACCGACTTCGGCGGCGTGTCCACCAAGAGCGAGGGCGAAGGGCTCTACAAGCAGATCCGCATCAGCCAGCAGCGCTAGAGCGCGCCCAACGAGATCAAAGAGATGATGGGAACCGAAATGGTTCCCATCATTGTTCAGAGGGCCTTCACCGCCTCCCAGCTCACCCCGTCCCGTCCAAAGTGGCCGTAGTTCATCGAAGCTCGGTAGATCGGCCGCCGCAGGTCGAGCTCTTCGATGATCCCGGCGGGGCTCAGGGAGAAGGAGTCCTGGACGAGGCGCTCCAACAGCGCCTCATCCTCGTGCGCTGTTCCAAAGGTGTCGACGCGCACCGAGATGGGGAAGGGGACGCCGATGGCGTAGGAGAGCTGGACCTCGCAGCGGGAGCAGAAGTCGGCCGCCACCAGGCTCTTGGCTACGTGGCGGGCCATGTAGGCGGAGCTGCGGTCGACTTTGGAGGGGTCCTTGCCGCTGAACGCCCCGCCGCCGTGCCTGCCCATCCCCCCGTAGCTGTCCACGATGATCTTGCGCCCGGTCAGCCCGGTGTCCCCGACCGGGCCCCCGATGACGAAGCGTCCCGTAGGATTGATATATACCTTCGTCCGCTGGTCGAAGAGACCGGTCTCACCCAAGACCGGGGCGATGACCTCCGATCGTAAGAACTCCTCCAAAAATCCCCGTTCTGTCTCTGCCTCATGCTGGTGGCTGATGACCACCGCATCGATGTGGACCGGCGTCTCGCCCTCGTAGCGCACCGTCACCTGACTCTTGGCATCGGGGCGCAGCGGAGACGCGCCGCTCTTGCGCAACACACTGGCCCGTTTCAGCAACTGGTGGGCCCACATGATGGGCGCGGGCATGAGGGAGGCTGTCTCGGTGCATGCGTAGCCGAACATCATCCCCTGGTCACCCGCCCCTTGCTGCCCATAGAGCGAGGTCTCTGCGCTGACTCCCAGGTCGATGTCCTCGGACTGGGAGTGGATGAGGTTCGTCACCTCGAGGTCCTGGTAGGCGAACCCCTCCTCCCTTCGGTCGTACCCGACCTCTTTGACCACATCCCGGACGATGGCATCGACGTTGAGGCGCGCGGTCGTGGTGATCTCCCCGGCCACGATGACACGTCCGGTGGTGGCGAGCACCTCACAGGCGACCCTGCTGTGTGGGTCTTGGGCGAGGCACGCATCGAGAATCGCATCGCTGATCTGGTCGCAGACCTTGTCCGGATGCCCTTCACTGACTGACTCTGAGGTAAATACTGATGATCTCATGGACCCTTCCTTTGAACTTGGGAAGGGGGAACGCAAGGCAGACGGTTGTGCTCCCCTTTTAGCAAGTTTCTTTATTGACGCCTGCAAGCCGGGAGGCCATCAAATCGACGTCATGGTCTGTATGCTATCACCCCGGCAAAAAGGTGACAAGGGGGTGGAGGGAAGATGAGCAGAGATTGTCGCGCTCTGTGGGCCGCGGTGCCCTCAGGTCTCTCTCCAGGCGTGGGACTCGAAGTAGGCTTTCAGCTCGGCGCTCTTCCGCTCACTGAATTGGGCCCCGCGCTGGGTGATGATCTCCCCTGCGAGGATGCTCGCGATGATGCCGCTCTCGCGCACCGGATAGCGGTGGTGGAGCCCATAGAGGAAGCCAGCGGCGTAGACGTCACCGGCTCCGGTGGTGTCGGTGGGGACCACCGGACCTTTGACGGGGATCGAGGAGACCTTCCCGTCACAGCTGATGAACGAGCCCTTCTTGCCGTTCTTCACGATGGCGATGCGGCAGAGCTTCCCCATCGAGCGGCAGCACTCGTACGGGTCGTAGTTGTCGAAGAGGATCCGTGCCTCCTCGCGGTTGGCGAAGACGATGTCGCACTGCTCGCTGATCAAGGAGAGGAAGGCCTGGCGGTAGCGACCCACGGCGAAGGGGTCGGCCACATCGAAGCTGACGAGGGTGTTGTTCTGCTTGGCGACCTCGAGGGCGCGCATGATGGCCCCCTGCTGGCGCTCGGTGTCCCACATGTATCCGGTGAAGTGGAAGATGTCCGCCTTCGCCACCGTGTCGATGTTGACATCGGAGGCCTGGTAGAGGCGGTTGGCCCCCAGGTAGGTGTTCATGCTCCGCTCGCTGTCGGGGGTGATGAGGATGACCGTCGAGCCGGTGCGCTCCTCGTCGGTCTCCACCAGCTCGTCGCCGACACCAAGCTCCTTGAGCCGACTGCGGTAGATGGCGGCGTTCTCATCAGAGCCGATCTTGCCGGCTATGGTGACATCGATGCCGAGGGAGGCGAGGGCGATGATCGTATTGGGGCATGAGCCGCCGCATGAGTAGCTGACCGTACGGCCTCTGCTGAAGGCGAGCAACTCTTCCATCCGTTCACCGTTGATGAGCGCCATGGTCCCCTTGTGGATGCCAAGGTCGACCAGGTCGTCCTCCTCGACGTTGACGATGATGTCGATGAGGGGATTGCCGATGCCGTAGATCATCTTCTTCTCTGCTCCATGCACCCATTCTACAGGCTCTTTCGCCCCAGTTCAACAAGAGCTTGCTTCCCCGTGTTCCCACGGCTAAGATACAGCCATGGCGGAGTATCGGATCATAGGCGGCAGGGCGACGAGCGGAGAGGTACGGATCAGCGGCAACAAGAACGCCGCCTTGCCGTGCTTGGCGGCTACGCTGCTCACCGATGAGGAGGTCCTCCTCTCCAACGTCCCCGACATCGAGGATGTGCGGGTGATGATCGGCCTCCTGGAGCGGTTGGGCTCGACGGTCACCAAGGCCGGGGCGGACAGCTGGCTCATCAAGAGCGGCGAGCGCAGCGGAGACCTGGACCGGGACCTGGTCGAGGCCATCAGGGGCAGCATCCTCCTGCTCGGACCGCTCTTGACCTCGGTCGGCGAGGCGACGCTGACCCCGCCGGGAGGGGATGTCATCGGCCTCAGGCGCCTCGATACCCACCTCTGGGGGCTCTCGGCCCTCGGCGCCTCCTTCACCATCGAGGACCACCACATCACCCTTCGGGCGAAGCAGCTGCCGCTCATCGGGGGCGACATCTTCCTGGATGAGGCATCGGTGACGGCCACCGAGAACGTCATCATGGCCGCATCTCTGGCCGCGGGTGAATCGATCATCACCAATGCGGCGTGTGAGCCGCACGTGCAGGACCTCTGCACGATGCTGACCTTGATGGGATGCCCCATCGACGGCATCGGTTCCAACCGATTGAGGATCGTCGGGCAAAAGCGCCTGCACGGATGCTCCTTCCGCCTGGGCAGCGATTATATGGAGACCGGGTCGTTCATCGGCTTGGCGGCCGCCACCGGAGGGGAGGCGTTGCTGACCGGGGTGGATGTCGAGCATCTGCGGATGATCAAGCTCGGCTTCGAGCGCATCGGCATCACCTTTGACGTCGACGGGCCCTCCTCGATTTGGGTCGGCCGCCACCAGAGTCGGATCCTCACCAAGGAGGTGGCCGGGCATACCGCCAAGATCTCGGACGGACCGTGGCCCGCCTTCCCCGCCGACCTGCTCTCGATCCTCACGGTGGCCGCCACACAGATGAGCGGCTCGATCCTCATCCATGAGAAGATGTTTGAGTCGCGGATGTACTTTGTCGACTACCTGATCCGCATGGGGGCGGACATCATCCTCTGTGATCCCCATCGGGCGGTGGTGAACGGTCCCGCCCTCCTCTATGGGGCGACGGTCACCAGCCCCGATGTGCGGGCCGGGATGGCCCTGGTCATCGCCGCCGCCTGTGCCCACGGAGAGTCGATCATCCAAAATATCTATCAGATCGAGCGCGGCTACGAGGCGCTTTCATCCAAGCTCGAAGGCTTGGGTATCGCCATAACGCGACGATAAATACCGGGGAAACCGCCTGTCGTCCAAAAAGTTGTCCACAGCTTATCCACAACCCGTTGTACAGCAAAATCATTCTGTCAGGCGATGTAAGAAGTCGAGCGGAGTATCACCAGAGGCGACTACACTTTTGCCCATCATGACAACTCATTGTAATACAATAAGATGTATAGCACTCAGGTCAATCATTTCAATGCAATACCGATATAGGTTTTTATAGGAATTCATCGTGTTTCCTGCATAACATATTCACCATCCATCAACGACTTGTCAACAAGTTGTCCACAGCTTGTACAGGACGGGGAAAACCCACGTAAGTAACCGTGTGGCGATACTTATCTCCAGATTCAGAGATTGAAAAGCGTGCGCTGTTACCGAGAGAACTTGTGGATTGACCCGCTCCGGACTTCAGACATCGTCCCAACGTAGCACCTCTCTTGTGCACGTATGAAAGGGTCCTATGGGGTCCAGGGGTTGTGTGGTGCGACCAGCAGATCCGCCTCATCGATGTGGATGTCAGGCCCATCGCCGCTGATGAGCGAGGCCCTCCTGATGACTGAGAAGAGCTCACGGACATTTCCCGGCCAATCATACGTCATCAAGAGGTCGAGCGAGGAAGCGTCGACCCCTTTGTGTACCCCCAGTGAGGAGAGGTGGGATTTGATCAAGGTGGGGATGTCCGAGATGTGCTCCCTCAGCGGCGGGAGCGTGATGACCACATCGCACACCCGATAGAGGAAGTCCTTTCGAATCACTGAACCGACCATCTGGTCGAGCCGTTCGTTGGAGGCGGAGATGAGACGAAATTGCGAGGTATGGATCGCGGTGTCCCCCAAGCGACGATACTCCCCGGTCTCCAAGAGACGGAGCAGGTAGGCTTGGAAGTGCGGCGCCAAGTTCTCGATCTCATCGAGAAAGAGCGTCGTTCCGTCCGCTTCCTTGATGAGACCGCTGAGCTCGATCGTCCCATCGGTGAACGCACCCTTGGTGTGTCCGAAGAACATCGACTTGCCCAACGCATCGCAGAGCAGGGAGCAGTTGATGGAGACCATGGTGCGATACGGGTACTTGAGTCGGTGGAGGTATTGGGCAGCGAGCTCCTTGCCGGTACCGGTCTCGCCGTAGAGGTGGATGGAGCAGTCCGCTCGCCCCCATTCGTAGAGTTGCTTGCGCAGGCGCACCATCATCTCGCTCTCTCCCAAGAGTCCGCACACCTCATAGGTGGAGGCTTCCCGGGCACACGGATCGAGGTATTCAAAGACCTTCTGGGCGCGCATCTCGGATCGCGGCACGACGTAGAGACGGAGGGAGGTCTCGGGGGTGGGGAGGGTCTCCCCCTCCTCTTCGACACAGAGGAGGATGGTCGAGCAGATGGCAAGACGCTCAAGCTGCTGCAAGAGCAGGGTGTGCGATCCCTCCTTGAGCCGGCTGTCGACGATGAGCAGGTCCGGGGACTGCTGCTCGATGGCGGCGACGGTCCGTGCGATGGTCGTGAAGCCCCGCAAACACGCTGGGCTAAAGTGTTGTTTAAACCTCTCCTTGAAACGCCAGTCGGCGGACAGGATGAATAGAGTCATGGCACACCTCTATCACATGGGTATAGGAAGACCAGGTGGCGAAGACTGAGAAGTATAATGTGAGTCTTTCCCTGAGTAGCACTATGAGAGCCAGAAAAGAGGAATACTACTCTCATCAAGAGAGGTGTATCGGTTTAATTGCGATCGTTCAGCAGGACTTGGAGGGCCGACAATGCGTAGATCGCCGCAGTTTCACTGCGGAGCACGTTGGTTTTGAGCAGTACGGGGATGAAGCCGTTCTGTGAGAGAAAGCGGCACTCCTCATCGCTGAATCCACCCTCCGGTCCGATGAGGACCCCCACCGGCTCGTCGATGTCGATGTCCCCTGCGATGGCCGACAAGCTCTGCTGCTGATCCTGTTCACTTTGGTGGAAGAAGAGGACTTTTCCGCGGCCCGCCCACCAGGCGGGGAGCTCAAGGAGCGGGATGATGCGCTCCTCCAGTTGGGTGGGAATCGCCGAACCGCTCTGTTGCAGCGCTTCGCGGACCTTGGCCTTCAGCCGGTCGATCCGCCCCGTCCCCCGCTCTTTGGCATCGGGGACGCAATGCCGGCTCTGTACCAGGACGATCGAGGTGACCCCGATTTCGGTTGCTTGGCGCACCACGTCGTCCTCCTTGCGTCCCTTGAGCAGGCACTGCATGAGCACAAGGTTGGCAGAGGGGCCTCGGTAGGCGGGAAGCGTGTCGGTGTTCACTCCACTCTCTGACGCGCTCAGGGTGCAAATCCCCGCCTCCGATGCCGTGATGGCCATCATCCGGGTCTTCCCGTCCCGGTCGCGGGCGATGATCTCATCTCCGACGCCGAGGCGCAGCACCCGCGTCAGGTAGCGGCTCTCCTTGGCGTTCAGGACAAGATTCCCCGCTCCGTCATAGGATTGGGGGAGGATGAATTGTCTCACTGGCCGGTCCGGATGAACTGTACGGCCCGCTTGAGCTGGGCATCGAAGGTGGCATCGGCGATGGGCCGCTTTTCGTACTCAATCTTTGCGAGGTACTCGTTGCGCACCAACAGGTTCAGCACATCGGCGCTGATTCCCCGTTCGGCGTAGGTTGCGCCGAAGCGGCGGATATTCTCCTCGCTCGGCTCGGGGTTCTCCTTGACGTAGGTGGAGACGAGCTTCTCCTTCATCAGCTGCTCGTAGGCGCCGATCTCCTCGTCCTCGATCTTGATGTCGTCGACAGCGATGTCCGGCTCGATGCCCTTCTCATGGATATTCTCCCCTTCGGGGGTGTAGTAGTGGGCGGTGGTCACCTGGGCGAAGCCCTCTCCAAAGCGGAAGACATCCTGCACGATGCCCTTGCCGAAGGTCTTGCTGCCGATCAAGGTGGCTCGTCCATTCTGCTGCATCGCCGCGGCGAAAATTTCAGCGGAGGAGGCCGATCCGCCGTTGATCAGGATGACGACGGGCAGGTCGGAGGGGAAGATTGCCTTGCCGGTGGCCAGGTAGCGCTGGTCCCGCTTGGTTCCCTTGCGGGCCTGGATGGTGACGATCTTCGCCCCCTCATCAAGGAAGATGTTGGCCGACTGCAACGCGCCGTCGACCGCGCCTCCGCTGTTGTTGCGCTCGTCGATGATCAGGCCGACGATTCCTTGCTCCTGGAGGTTGCGCACATGCTCAAGCAGCTGTGTCCCGGTCTGGGGGCTGAATTCACTCAAGATGATGTACCCGATATCGCCTTCGATGACGCCGCTGTCCACCGTGGGGGTGGTGATCCGTTCACGCACCAAGGTCAGGTCGAAGGAGGTCCCGCTGCGGTAGACGGTCACGGTGACCGAGGTATTGGGATCTCCCTTGAGCTTGCTGCTCGCCTCATAGCTGTTGAGGGCATCGACCTCCTCCCCGTCGATGTGGCTGATGAGGTCGCCGGCCAAGAGCCCGGCCCGTTGGGCGGGGGAGCCGGGGAAGGGACTGACGATGGTGATCATGTAGGTCGAGGGGTCCGAGAGATCCTTGCTCTCCGGGCTGGGTTTGCTCAAATAGGTTCCGATGCCGCCGTAGACGCCGGAGGTGCCCTCCTGGTACTCCTTCGCCTTCGTGGGGGGGACGTAGAAGGAGTAGGGGTCGTCCAACGACGCGACGAGTGCGCTCGCCAGGTCGTTGAACATCTTGGTGGTGTCGATCTCCTCGATGTAGATGGAGTCGACGTAGCGGTAGAGCCGTTCCAGCGACGCCATGTCGCTGGCGATCGTGTCTGTGGTACGGTCGCTTGAGAACAGGGAACCCGTCGGGGATGCGAGCAACTGCTCAACAGAGCCTCCCGCCGAGAGCGGGAGCAACATCAAAAACGCTATGAAAAACAGGCTGAGCCTTTTAATGGTACTTCTTCTCATAGAAGAAATATACTGCATTGGCACCAAAAGGGCTACTGCGCATACCCTTGACCGGAGTACTCTGTCACACTAAACTTGCCCCATGGTCCAATTCATCACCTTCCCCACCTGGATTAGAGCAGAGATCTTCCCCGCTCTCCCCATCAGATGGTATGGCTTGATGTACGTGGTCGCCTTCTCCATCGCCTACCTGCTGATCAGGCTTCAGGCACGACGCGGCGAGATCGCCTTGGACCGGGATGGGGCGATGAACGTGGTGCTCTACTGCGTCGTCGGCCTGATCATCGGCGCCCGGCTCTTCAGCGTCCTCTTCTATGATGGCACGACCTACTACTGGACTCACCCCCATATGATCTTCTGGCCCTTCCGCAACGGGCGTTTGGTCGGCTTGCCGGGGATGAGCTACCACGGGGGCTTGGTCGGGGCGATCATCGGGGGGTATCTGTACTCCCGGCGCTACAAGGTCGACTTCTTCGTCTTGGCCGACACCATCGCCTTCGCTTCTCCGCTGGGCTACACCTTCGGCAGGCTCGGAAACTTCATCAACGGCGAGCTCTTCGGCCGGGTCTCCACCGCCCCGTGGGCGATGGTCTTCCCCGACGCCCCGCGCTTCTCGACCAACTACGCCTGGGTGAGGGAGATCGCCGACCGGGTCGGCATCGCCTACCAGAGCGGGGAGTTGGTCAACCTGCCTCGCCACCCCAGCCAGCTCTATGAAGCGCTCTTCGAGGGGGTGCTGCTCTTCCTCTTCCTCTGGTTTGTCATCCGGCCACGCAGGGATAAGAGCCCGGCCGGCATGGGGCTCGCCTGGTACATCATCGGATACGGGACGGTCCGCTTCTTCATCGAGTACCTGCGTGCCCCGGACGAACACATCGGCTACATCATCACCCTCGGCAAGGAGAGCGATATCATCGCCCTCTTCCAATCACCGCTGAACTTCTCGCTCGGGCAGCTCTTCTGCCTCGCCATGATCGCCTTCGGCGTCCTCTTCGCCGTATTTTTGCACCATCGCCACAAGGAGGCTTGAATGCCAATTCCCATCAATGAACGGGTAGCGCAGCTGCGCTCTCAGCTTGTACAACACTCCCTCGATGCCTGGATCATCAACGGCACCGACTCCCACCAAAGCGAGTACGTCGCCCCCCGTTGGAGGAGCCGGGAGTGGATCAGCGGCTTTACCGGCAGCGCCGGCTCAGTCCTCATCACCGCGACCGAAGCACTGCTCTGGGTCGATTCTCGCTACTTCATCCAAGGTGAGGAGCAGATCGCCGGCACCGAGTTCACGCTGATGAAGATCGACACGGCGGGGTATCCCGACATGAATACCTATATACAGCGAAGCCTCAAGGCAGGAGCACGGGTCGGCATCGCCGCCGAGACGCTGACCATCAGCGCCAAAGCCACCATCGAAGCAGCCCTCGGGGACGCGATCGAACTGGTGGCGACAGACGACCTGCTCGATGCAATCTGGAGCGACCGACCGCCGGTGCCCTCATCCAAGGCAGTCCACGTCCCCGATGACCTGGCCGGCTTCTCAGCCGCCCAGAAGCTCGTCATGGTCCAGACCGCCCTCGCCCAGAACGGCGCCGATTGGACGGTCATCTCAAGCCTGGACGACATCGCCTGGCTCACCAACCTGAGAGCCAATGATGTGAGCTACAACCCGGTCTTCTACTCCTATGTCCTGGTGGGGAGAGAGGCAGCATGGCTCTTCACCGACCCAGAGCGCTTCTCTTCTGCACTCTCTGGTCAAATAGCGGCCTCATTCACCCTCAAATCTTATGATGAGCTCTCGACAGTGCTGAAAGAGGTCATCAAAAAGGATGATCGAATCTACTTGAATATCGAGCGGACCTCCCTCTTGGTAGCCGATGCGATGGCGAGCGACCACTATGTGACCGGGCGCGATTTCACCACCGACTTGAAGGCGAGCAAGAACGAGACCGAGCTGGAGGGGATGCGGCGCGCACACCTGCTTGATGGGGTGGCGCTGGTCAACTTCCTCTCCAAGCTCGACAGGAAGACCGGCTCCTATACCGAGATCGAGATCGCCGCACTCCTTGCCCGGGAACGGGAACGCTCCCCTGAGTACCTCGGCCCGTCATTCGGCCCGATCTCCGGGTGGGCTGAGCATGGGGCGCTGCCCCACTACAGCGCCACCGAGGAGAGCAACGCCACCGTGGAAGGAGACGGCCTGCTCGTCCTCGACACCGGGGGGCACTATCAGAGCGGGATGACCGATGTGACGCGGACCATCCTCTTCGGCGTTCCCACCGAAGAGCAGAAGCGCGACTACACCCTGGTCTTGAAGGGGAACCTCGCCTTGGCCAGCGCACGCTTTCCCGAGGGGACCTGCGGCTACCAGCTCGATGTGCTGGCCCGTCAGTTCCTCTGGCAGGAGGGCTTGGCGTTCCACCATGGCACCGGCCATGGCATCGGCTTTCGGCTCAACGTCCACGAGGGGCCGCAGTCCATCAGCCCGAAGCCCCTCGCGGTGCCGCTGAAGAAGGGGATGGTCATCAGCGATGAACCGGGCCTCTACCGGGAGGGAAAGCACGGGATCCGCATCGAAAACGTCGTTGCGGTGCAGGAGGATGGGAGGAGCGAATTCGGTACGTTCCTGAGCTTTGAAGTATTGACCATCTGTCCGTTTGAACGCACATTGATTACAAGAGAGTTGCTCAGTGAGGCTGAGGTGGCGATGGTCGATGCCTACCACCGATGGGTCTTTGAGGAGCTCAAGGACTTGGTGGATGAGGCTGCGTTGCCCTACCTTGAGGCAGCCACCTCCCCCCTCTGATGAAGGAGCATACCAGCATGGTAACAGCATTGAAGAAGATGGGAAAAATTTCCCGCACGGGTCCGGTCGTCCTCATCATCATGGATGGCGTGGGCTTTGGAAAATACAAGGAGGGCGACGGGGTTGCCGCCGCCATGACCGGGAATCTGGACAAGCTCTACAAAGCCAATCCCTGGACGAAGCTGAAGGCCCACGGCCTCGCCGTCGGGCTTCCCAGTGACGACGATATGGGCAACAGCGAGGTCGGCCACAACGCCATCGGCTGCGGGCGTGTCTTCAGCCAAGGGGCGAAGCTCGTCAACAACTCGATCGAGAGCCGGTCGATGTTCGACGGCGCGGTCTGGAAGAAGCTGGTGGCCAACACCAAGGAGCATGATTCGACCCTGCACTTCATCGGTCTGCTCAGCGATGGGAACGTCCACTCCCACATCAACAACCTCAAGGCGATGGTCACCGAGGCGAAGGCCGAGGGGGTGAAGCGGGTGCGGATCCATGCCCTGCTCGATGGACGGGATGTCGGCGAGCTCAGTGCGCTCGACTACTTCCTCCCCTTCGAGGCGTTCCTCTCCTCCCTCAACGATGCTGACTTCGATGCGAGGATCGCCAGCGGCGGCGGACGGATGGTCATCACGATGGACCGGTACAACGCCAACTGGAATATGGTCAAGCGCGGATGGGAGACCCATGTCCTCGGTGAAGGCCGTCTCTTCGACAGTGCCCAGGATGCCATCGAGACGCTGAGGGCGGAGACAGGGGCCATCGACCAGGACCTGCCGCCCTTCGTCATCGCAGAGGATGGCAAGCCGGTGGGGACCATCGAGGACGGCGACAGCGTCATCCTCTTCAACTTCCGCGGTGACCGCGCCCTGGAGCTGACCAAGGCGTTCGAGGCCGAAGAGCTTGCGGAGTTCGATCGAAAGCGCTACCCCGCCGTCGAGTACGCCGGTATGATGGAGTACGATGGCGACCTGCATGTACCCAAGCAGTACTTGGTCTCCCCGCCGGCGATTGACCGGACCTTGGCCGAGTACCTCTGTGCATCGAACGTCCGTCAGTTCTCCATCAGCGAGACGCAGAAGTTCGGCCACATCACCTACTTCTTCAACGGCAACCGCACTGGCAAGTTCAATGAGGAGCTCGAGGAGTACGTCGAGATCCCCAGCGACATCGTGCCGTTTGAAGAGCGCCCGTGGATGAAGTGCGCCGAAATCGCCGACCGCGTCATCGCCGAGGTGGAGAGCGGCAAGTGGGATCTCATCAAGCTCAACTTCCCCAACGGCGACATGGTCGGACATACCGGGGTCTTCCAGGCCGTGGTCTGCTCGATGGAGGGGATGGATCTGCAAATCGGCCGGATCGCCAAGGCGGTCGAGGCGGCCGGCGGCATCATGATCCTCAGCGCCGACCACGGCAACGCCGACGATATGTTCGAGCACGCCAAGGATGGCAGCGTCCGCCGCAAGGACAATGGTGATCCGCAGGCCAAGACGAGCCACTCGCTCAACCCGGTGCCGTGCATCATCGTTGACTACGGCTACAACGGAGAGTACTCCAAAACCCTCAACGAAGGGCTCGGCATCAGCAGCCTCGCGGCGACGATGATGAACCTGCTCGACTTCGAGGCACCCGCCGACTACGACAAATCCATCATCACGATGCTGTAGCCACGGTCTGTGCCTTCGGCATCGAACCAATTGGTTTGCAGACGAAAAAAACGATGCTCCATCCTGATCGCGAAGGTCTCGGATGGGGCATCTTGTTTCTTTGCAGCGAACAGGACACGGTGATAGGCTCCTCCAACAAAATTATAGTTTTGTACGGTATCGTACCCCGCTCAGCGGTCACGGTTCTCTTCTGCTCGGGTGATGGTGGTCATACCCACACATGGTAGGTGCGGGTCACGGAGAGCAGGGTGATCGACCCGGCGAGGTAGAAGATCAAGCCGAGGGTATTGAAGAACGGGCGCTGGCTCATCGTCACCATGGTGTTGCCCGTGATCATCAGGATGAAGGCAAGGCTGCGGCCGAGCGCATGGCGGCTGAACTGCTCTTCGAGCATCGATACCAGGAAGGTGAGGGTCGCGAGGACGTTCATGATGATGCAGATGCTCGAAAAGAGGGTGTTTGTCACGCTCACTTCATAGAGGAAGGAGGGTTGGTTGATGGAGATTGGGGTCAGGATGGTGATGAAGAGGGCAAGGATCGCCCCGGCGAAGGAGTATTGACTGAGCCTGGTCGGGTTGATGGTCTGTTGGAAGATCGCCGAACCGAGGAAGAGGAAGGAGGAGTAGAGCAGGGAGAAGTGGTAGAGCACGGCGATGGCGTAGGGGGAGAGGACGAGGATTGTCGTCACGCTGTGGTAGAGGGGGAAGATCTTCACGTTTCCCAGGCTGATCATCAGAAAGAGCGTGGGCAACACCCGCGCCTCGGCTCCGATATTCGCTCGGTAGAAGAAGCAGAGCAGGGTGGCCACCACCATCGTCACCCAGAGGTGGATGAGGCTCGGCAAGAGGTGGGTGCGGGCGATGTGCCAGCTCCCCTGCTCTATGGCTGAGCTGATCCCATGCACCAGCGTGACCGTGAGGATGATGGTGATGATCCCCTCGATGGCGAGGAGGATGAACCGTACACTCTTTCCCATTGCCGGTTAGATGGTGTCCCGGTATGAGCTGTCGATCTTCACTCCCATGCGCTGGGTGGTATACGCCGCCCCGAACGCTGCGATGTACGAATCCAGCAGGATCCCCAAGCCATTGAGCAACGGCATCAAGCCGATGACGCTCAACTCGGCGCCATGGAGGTCAAGGTTGAGGAACTGCAGCGTAATGGTGGTGATGAAGAAGACTTCCCAGCCCAGGTAGAGGGGACTCAGGTAGGAGAACATGGCAGAGGAGAGGGCGACGATCAAGAGGACCTTGTCGGAGGGCATCTGCCCGGCTGCCGCATACAGCAGGCTGAGGACCGACAACGTTGCGATCATCGCCGATCCTCCGCGGCCGATGATGGTATAGAGGGGGACGGCGGTGGTGCCGACCCGTTTCTGGACACCGAGGTTATGGCGCGAGAGGCTGATGGTCATCGGGCTGGAGAAGAAGATGCTGCCGGAGAAGAGCGCGGCGATGGCCGGGGCCAGCATCCGATAGATGACCTTGTAGGGGTTGAGCCTGAAGCGGCTGGCGATGCCGAAGAGCAACGGAAGCAGGATGAGCAGCACGCCCAAGGTCGCGGCGAGGAGCATGAGGAGGAAGCGGCCGGCGACGAAGAGGGTGCCTTCGTACTGCATGTGGGTGAACCAGTATGAGGAGGCAAAGAAGATGAAGAAGAAGCCGACGCTGCTGTACGCCTTGGCAAGGCGCATCATCGTCTCACTGAGCGAGTTCATCGTCACATATGCCGGTCTGATGACCTCGAGGTTGGGCTTGAGGAAGTAGCCGAAGATCAGGGAGATGATGATGATCGGGAAGAGGAAGCTTTCGGCGTTGACCAGCGAGTAGAAGGGGTTGACCGGCAACGTCGCCGAGAAGATCTGTGACAACGACTGCGGGGTGATGATCGAAAGCGAGCGGGGGTCGCTTCCGGCGCTGCTGGACGCGGGGAACAGGGCGGGGAAGAAGCGGAAGACGACACCGGCCGCGAGGGTGAGCAGCAGGGTGGTCAGGATCGACCAAAGAATCGTGGTGCGGGCAAAGACTCCCCCTTTGGAGTCCTTGCGGAGCGAAGCGATGCCGCTCGCAAACCCGATAAAGACAAGTGGGATGAGGACAAATCCCCCCAGTTGCACAAAGAGCGCCGTAATGGTGTACATGATCTGAGAGAAGAGAGCCGACTCACCGAACAACAGGGTTGCGGCAAGGCCGAATGCCGTTGCAGCCAGGTAACTTATCCACGTTTTCATATCAATTAGATTAATCTAACATCAAAGGCAAGTCAATCAAACTTGCTCAACTCAAAAGTTGTTGCTCAACTCAAAAGTTGTTGCACGCGATACCCTGCCTTGTTCTCCTTCTCCAGAAGCTCCTGTATGAATACATCAGGTCTCTCCATCCCTTTGGCCACATGCAGTGAGAGGGAACTGAGGTAGATGACCTCCTGTATCGACTCCTTGGTGTACCACATGATGCCTTGGTGCTCGTTGATGTTGGCATAGGCGCGAACCCCCTCATCCTCGAGGAGGATGGCGAGGATCTTGATCGGGGGCAGGGTGACGTCGTCGACCATGTGGGGGGCGGCGGCGAGAATCGCCGCGCTATGGCAGGCCTTGCGGGCCATGTCACCGATGAAGCCCGCCTCACGCAACTCCTTGGAGAAGAAGCGCGACAAGAGCAACCGATCGCTGACCTGCATCGCTTCGGTGATGGTCATCTGTTCGGCGATGAACGGTTTGAGGAAGAGGGAGGCGGCGACGACGATCTCAAGCTCATCGAGGATTTTCGCCCCGTAGAGGGCGAGGCGCCCCTCTTCGCGTGAGAAGAGGCTGATCCATCGCTCGATCTCCCCCATCATCACGGAAGCCTCGACCTCAGTGACGACCGTCGGCAAGGACGTGCGTGCAGCCGGGTGGAGCGTCTCCACCGCGGCTGAGAGGTGGGCATATGCCTCGGCGAGGGTGAAGAGGATCTTGCGCTCGCTCTTCTTGGTGGCCTCACCGCCGAGCAGAGCGCGGATCTCCTTGAAGAAGGAGGGGCTGGCGAGGTTCTCCATCGCCTTGTAGACCGGCCTCAGCCTCAGGGCGAGGATCTCTGTTTCCAGGTTGGCGATTCCGCTGTCCCCGATCTGCTCATAGAGCTGCCCATAGGTACCGTCGGCATCCTCGGTTTCGCGGATGTTCAAGAGCACCTTCGTCTCAAAGCCCCGCAGGTGGACGTACATCCCCTCGTCGTAGACCCTGAGCGATGGGCGCATGTAGGTGAGCCCCTCCTCGAAGGAGTCCCAGATGACGTACCGTCGCCCACCCAGGGTGAGGGCGAGCGCCTCGGCCAGGCTGAAGGTGCGGCTGTGCTTCTCGTTCCCACTTCCCTCGGTCTTTGGCGCCGAGCTCTTGATCCACCCTTCGACCGCCTCGTACTGGTTGTTGTAGAAGACCAGGGCCCGCTCACGTTCGGTGCCGTTGACGTAGCAGTAGGCGCTCTCCTCAACGGAGCCGTCTCTCCAGAGGTCGAAGATCTCGAAGTAGTCGACGCCACTGAAGAGGTATCGCCTCTTGAGCAACGGGAAGATCCGCTTCTCATGCTGTTCCACCAGATACTGGTTGGGCCGCTCATCCCAATAGGAGCGGCGGTACTCCATGCCGTACTTCTCCCGGTACCCCTCCACCTGGCCGTGGCCGAACATCGGCAGGCCCGGCATCGTGGCCAGCAGGGTGCAGATGCCGAAGTACTTGTCCCCGTCACCGAACTGGGCGATCGCGGTCTCCTCGTCGGGGTTGTTCATGAAGTTGACGAAGCGCTTGAGGATCTCGGCGTCGAACGAGATGGTGTTCTTGATGGTGTCCCGGTACTTCTGGTTCTCCTGGTTCTTCAGCATGTTCATGAAGGCGCTGTTGTAGACGCGGTGCATCCCCAGGGTCCGGACGAAGTACCCCTCCATCATCCAGAACGCCTCGGCGAGCAGGAGGGTGTCGGGAAGCTCCTCGCTGATGCGGTCGACGACCTCGCGCCAGAACTCCTGGGGGATGAGGCGGTTGAACTCCCCCTCATCGAGGCCGTACTGCGAGCGGCCGGCGATGTCCCCTCCATGCCCCGGGGAGGGGTACCAGAGGCGTTGGATGTGCTTCTTGGCCAGCGTCATCGCGGCATCGAAGCGGATGATGGGGAAGTTGTGTGCTACGTGCTTGATCTGTTGATAGACCGCCTCACGGGTGGCTGGGTTGAGGAAATCGAGCTGGGCGGTGTCGTTCCAGGGCATCGATGTGCCGTCGTTTCCGTGGAAGATATAGCTCGTCTCCCCGGTCTGGAGGTCGCGCCTGCGGAAGGTGACCGCCGCGTCGCTCTGGTCGTAGTAGTGGTCCTCCACCTTGATCTCGACGCGCGGGTCATCGCTGAGGTTCGGCCCATCGTAGGTGTAGGAGGGGAAGGGCGGATAGCTTTGGCGGATGAAGTACTCGCTGTGGTTGATGACCCAGTCGCCGTCGATGCCGGTGTGGTTGGGCACCATGTCGCTGGCAAGGCGGATGTTGTAGCGCCCGGCTCTCTGGCGCAGGTCATCGAGGGCCGCCCACCCCCCGAGGGTGGAGGCGATCTCGTAGTTCTTCAGCGAGTAGGCGGAAGCCTCGGCGTCGGGGTTTCCGCAGTAGTTCTTGATCTTCTTGCTCGCCGCGCTCCGCTCCCACAGGCCAATGAGCCAGAGGGCGGTGAAGCCCCGGCTGGAGAGCTTGGCAAGCTCCTCATCGGGGATTTTGTCCAGCGTATGGATCGGGCGGTTGTACTCCTTGGTGAGTTGGTCGAGCCACACCAACGTCGATTTTGCGATCATGACGACGTTGGGCATCCAGTTGCGGTCGGCGGTGAACGCCTCGTACTCGCTGTCGAAGAGCGAGTAGTCGGGTACCAACATCGGCTGCTTGCCCCCGGCGCCCACCGGTGCGAAGTGCGGCTTCTCCTCCTCCTGGACGAAGTCGACGGCCCTGAGCAGCATCGTCCTCAGGTTCTGGGGGATCAGGTCACCCCAATGCTCGAGGATGTAGGAGATCTGGTCGAGCAGGCTGTCGGGGTAGAGCTTCGCCGGTCGGGTGAGGAAGCTGAAAATATCGGTATCGGCGCTCCCGTTCACCTGGTTCGACCCATGGCCACCGAGCATGGCGGTCAACGCTTGGGCGGCTTGGGGGAAGGAGAGGCCCTCGGGGGCCAAAAACGGCTTGGCAGCCTTGATCAGGGCGGGGTTCTCCGCCATGACCTGGTGGATGAAGTAACCGCGCATCGACTCTTCGTAGAAGAAATCAAGCGGCAGGTTTTGCTCGACCAAGAGCGGGGAGGGGAACTCCTTCATGAAGAAGGCGAGCACCTCTTGGGCCGCATGGTTCTTGGAGATGAGGTTGGTGAGGCGGGTAAAGTAATCGGGCTCGTTGTCGCTCAGGTGGTGGGAGAGCACGCTCTGGTAGAGCTGGTGAAGCACCGCCGTGGCGTGGAGACGTCCCGGGGAGACCCAATCGTTTCCCCCCTTCGCCTTGACCTTGCTGTTGTAGAAGAAGGCGAGCTCCGCCGCCTGGCGATGCAGGGCGGCGAGATCCGAATCGGAAGCGAACAACGGTGGAAAAAAATCCATCTCGGTCCGAGTGCGAACCGAAATCCGGAAATCACGTGTAATCAAATCACGCCTCCCTCGGGGTGTGGATCAGCCCATGACGGTAGCCAAGTATAACATGAGGGGAAAACCTTGTAACCCCCATCTTTGAGGATCGCTCTGCTAAGCCAGTGTTTTCGTGACCGGTAGAGAGGAATATGAGTCTGTGAGCAACGCTTCTGCGAGAGCGAAGAGATCACTGAGCTGCGCCTCCTCAACCGGATCGAAGCGGCTGAGCACCCATGCGGAGACCGAGCCGTGTTGCGGTCTGCCGATGCCGATCCTCAAACGCAAGAATGCATCATCAGAGAGGTGCTGCACAATCGAGCGAAGCCCCTTATGGCCCCCCAGTCCTCCCCCTTGCTGGAGGCGTACGGTGCCGAAGGGGAGCTCCAGGTCATCGTGGACCACCAAGAGGCGCTCGATGTCCAGATTATAGAAGTCCATCGCCGCACGGACACTGCGCCCGCTCTCGTTCATGTATGTCTCGGGCTTGAGCAGGAAGACTCCTCCACTCGAAGCTATTTTTCCGTGGAACTTGCTGCTCCATGAGAGCGCGCCGTAGAGGTGGTCGGCAAGCTGGAAGCCAACGTTGTGGCGCGTGAGGGAATACTCTCTTGTCGGGTTGCCCAGAAAGGCCATAAGCTTTACCATGGCATCACTATACGAAGAATGCGAGGCAGAGAGAAGATGTACATCCTGGTCACCTACATCCCCCCGTCACACCTCGAGGTCGTCAAGGCCGCGCTCTTTTCCGCTGGGGCGGGGAAGATCGGCGCCTACGACCAGTGTTGCTTCCAGATCCTCGGCGAGGGACAGTTCCGTCCCTTGGAGGGGAGTACCCCGTACATCGGAACGAGAGATGAGCTTGCCCGAGGGGCCGAGTGGCGTCTAGAATTGGCAGTCGAGGATTCGGTGGTGAACGCGGTGCTCACGGCGCTCTTGGAGAGCCACCCGTACGAAGTACCCGCCTACCACCTTATCCCGGTTGTAACGAGAGAGGATCTGAAGGAGCACCCATGGCAAAGACAGTAGCGGAGATCAACGAGAAGATTCGGAGTGGCCGTGTCGTGGTGGTGAACGCTGAAGAGTTCGCCCGGATGGCGAAGTCGACGGACCTTGCCACCCTGGCCAGCGAGGTGGACATCGTCACCACGGCGACTTTCGGCCCGATGTGCTCAAGTGGCGCGATCATCAACTTCGGGCACTGGTCGCCTCCCATCAGGATGGAGGAGATCCGCCTCAACGGGGTGAGCGCCTATGAGGGGCTCGCCGCCGTGGACACCTATATCGGGGCCACCGCCGAGTCGAAGTTCGATCCCACCTATGGCGGCGCCCACGTCATCGAAGCGCTCATCAGGGGCGATGACGTACGTCTGCAGGCCCACGGCAAGGGCACGGACTGTTATCCGACGCGGGAGGTCGATACGTGGATCAACAAGGAGACGGTCAACGAGTTCTACCTCTTCAATCCCCGCAATGCCTATCAAAACTACGGGGCGGCGACCAACTCCACGCTCCGGATCAAGTACACCTATATGGGAAGCCTCCTGCCGCGCTGCAGCAATGTGACCTATTCGACGAGCGGGGAGTTGAGCCCCTTGCTCAACGACCCGTACCTCAGGACCATCGGTCTGGGGACGAGGATCTTCCTCGGAGGGGCCGAGGGGTACGTGGCGTGGAACGGGACCCAGTTCAATACCCGGCGTGAACGTACCGCCGACGGGGTGCCCACTCTCGGGGCGGCCACCCTCGCCGTGGTCGGCGACGCCAAGCGGATGTCACCCTCCTTCATCAAGAGCGCCTACTACGAAAAGTACGGCGTTTCGCTCTTTGTCGGCATCGGCATCCCCATCCCGGTCCTCGACGAGGAGATGGCCGCACACCTGGCCATCTCCAACGATCGGCTCAAGACCACGATCTTCGACTACGGCAAGGAGGATCATCCGCCGGTCAGGTCGGTCACCTATGAGGAGCTGGCAAGCGGGTCGGTGACCCTCGAAGGCGAGCGGCGGGTGAAGACCGCCCCGCTCTCATCGCTTGCCAAGGCACGGGAGATCGCCGATCTGCTCAAAGCGTGGATCGAAGAGAAACAGTTCTTCCTCACCGAAGCCGTCGCCCCGCTGCCTCGCGACAGCTTTGTCCGACCCCTGGTCCCCCGTGAAGGAGGCATCCGATGAAAAAGCGTTACGCCCTACGGTTCAGTCCGACCCTCGTCGAACAGCCGATCGTCAGCAAGTTGGTCCGGACCTACGACGTGGACATCAATATCCTCAACGCCGATGTGGCCAGCGGTCGCGGCGGCAAGCTGATCGTCGAGCTCAGCGGCAGCGAGGAATCCCTTGATGCGAGCATCGACTACCTCAACGAGATCGGCGTCACCGTCAGCGAGATGGTCAAGGAGCTCATCTTCCTCGAGGCATCGTGCATCGACTGCGGCGCCTGTACCGCAGTCTGCTCTCCGCGGGCCCTCAGCCTCGACCGGGAGGCCAAGCTCCACTTCGATGCATCACTCTGTGTCGTCTGTGGCCTCTGCGTCCAAGCCTGTCCGCTGCGCCTCTTCTCGATCAGTGACGAACGGGGGGCCTGAGCGTGTACCAGATGCGGAGCTACCGCACCGGGATGGGGGAGGGACGATTCACCTCCTTCTCCGTCGCGGTGGGCGAGAGCGACCTCTACATCGGCTACCGGGGAGCGGTGGAAGCATCAAAGATCGAGCAGTGCGCCGTGCGCAAGTTGCGGCGCCTGCGCCAAGAGATCCTCGACTACCCCGACCCGCGCCTTTTGACATCGCTTGTCCCGCTCTTCCAGCAGGAGGAGCGCTCCCCGTTGCTCGCCTCGATGCTCGCCAGCGCTGAGCAGGCCAATGTCGGGCCGATGGCGGCGGTCGCCGGGGCCATCGCCCAAGAGGTGGGGCGCCACCTGCGTTCTACCTTCCCCCTCACCGAGCTGGTCATCGAAAACGGTGGGG
>Ga0208195_1000285_pt1 | contig 69525 bp, 68 predicted proteins | sample AD_UKC077_MetaG_FD_184441 | JGI IMG/M metagenome (GOLD analysis project Ga0208195, IMG submission 184441) | Active sludge microbial communities of municipal wastewater-treating anaerobic digesters from USA - AD_UKC077_MetaG (SPAdes) (version 2) | ecosystem: Engineered > Bioreactor > Anaerobic >... | reverse complement strand
AAAGTCGAGAAGTCGCCACTTGGACCACTCTCAAACATCCGAAACTCCGTCGGCAGGCTGCATTTCGGACAATTCGCGTGGCAGAGGGAGATCAGTAGTCGCGCGGCTTCCATATTACGGCGAACGATCAAGGTCAGCCGACCGCTGGGGCGGGGGCGAGCGTCGATCGCGGATGGCGGGTTGGAGTTAGAGAAAGCATGGAAAACTCAGCGGCCCCAGCGGTTGGCTGCACCGCCTTGTTCGCCCTTGGTTGGTCGTGGAGGTCTTTCATTCGGTCAGAAGGTAAGGTGTAGAACTCCGAACTGCGATAAAGTAACAAGTCGAAACCACTGGATCAACGTGCTGTGAGTCTCAATCAATAATGGAACACACTCTGACGCATCATGCCCCTGCTCGCGGGCAAACTCGGCAAGCTCAGCATGATCGGGGGGATGACTCTGCAAGTGATCGACGAGAGATGATGCCAGCAAATGCTCAAACTGAAAGTAATGGCCGTCTGGAGATGTGGCAGCCGTAAGCTGGGTCTGTAATGGATCTGGAAGCTGCACGAAGGTGAAAAAGTAATCTACGATAATGAAGCCCGAATAATCAAAGTCGTGCTTCGATGTAGCCTCTTGATCGAGAAACTCCCAAAGAAAACGATCCCCGGTCACAACCTCGCGGACACCGAACCCAAAAAAACCCTTCTTGAAGGTGACAGTCTTCTCTGTCTTTCGTGCTTCGGTGAACAAATCACGCTTGTCTTCCGCAAGGATGTAGAAAGTGGCGATGCTCGACATGGCTTGGCGTGTTGAGATTTGGGCGAACAGTAGTAATGGGACAAAGTTACCGGGCAAAAGACAAAGTTGTTTTTACCGTTCATCTTGACCAAAGCATAATTGCATCGGGGCCTAAAGCAAGCCTTCATTTCAGGGGCTTCCGGCGTGCCAAGGTCACTCAGAGCACCTCAGGAGGCCACCACTTTCAGCTTGCCCGATTGGCCGGACCAAAGACAAAGTCAGCTTGTCCTTTTACTGATGGCCACGCAGCCAGCATCATCGGCGTCGTCTCCCGCCCGGGCGGTGTGGTTTCCGCGTTGGGCGGAGGTCTTGGCGCAGGAGGATCTGGCCATCGAGACGCGGGAACGCTATCGCGTGGCTCTGCTCCAGTATCTGCGGTTTTGCAAGGAGTCCCGGCAGCGGGCCACGGTGGCCTCGGCTCGGGCGTTCATGCAGCAAATCGGAGGGCAGCGGCGGTTGGGGGTGTCGCAACTGGCCACGTGGAAGGCGGCGCGCAACTGGTTTTTCCAAGCGGGGGCACGCCGGCCTCCGGCCTTGGGCAAAACTCCGTCACCCGCTGCTCCCAGCCGGGCCTCGCTCTTCAGGTCCAAGGTGCCGCCCCTGGCCGCCACGGATTTGGGTGGGCCGGCGTGGGAGCGGCGGTTGATCCGCGCATTGCGCCGCCGTCATTACCAGTGGCGCACCGAACAGGCGTATCGCATGGGGGCGGGACGCTTTGCCGCGTGGCTGGCCGCGCAGCGCCGTGGACGCACGGTCCTCACGGCTGAGGAGGTGGACTTGCGTGATTTTCTGTCCGACCTGGCGGCGCACCAGCGGGTGGCGGTGGCCACGCAACGTCAGGCGCTCAATGCGCTGGGGTTCTTGCTGCGGGAAGCTCTCGGCCGGACGCTTGCGGATTTCGGCGGGTTTACCCCGGCACGGCGGCCGAAGCGGATACCGGTGGTTCGGTCCCGCGTGGAATGTCAACGGTTGTTTGCCGCGTTGGACGGGACGAGCCGTTTGATGGCCGAGTTGATGTACGGCAGCGGCCTCAGGCTCATGGAGTTGCTGCGCTTGCGGATCAAGGACGTGGACCTGGAGCGTCGGCAGTTGGTGGTGCGCGAGGGCAAAGGCGGCTGACACAAAACGATGACCGCCAACTTCCAGCGGGTCGGCCGCATTTGATCATGAAGCTTTCCAGCGATAAAACTTTCCCCAAGGCGCACCGGGTCGGGCACTGCGCGGTCGAAATATGGCGCGCGCGGTCAGTCGTCGCCGTGTGGCTCGCGTTGACTGTGTCATCGGTCGGCGCCGTTGAATTTCATGTGGCGGTGTCGGGGAATAATACCAATGCCGGAACGCGCCGGGCCCCGCTGCGCACCATCCAACGGGCCGCCGATCTCGCCCAACCCGGCGATGTGATCACGGTGCATGCCGGGGTTTATCGCGAGCGGATCAACCCCCCGCGCGGCGGCGTGTCGGATCACCGGCGCATCGTCTATCAGGCGGCGCGGGGCGCCGCGGTCGAAATCAAAGGCTCGGAAATCGTGAAAGGCTGGGTGCCGGTCGAAGGCGATGTTTGGCGGGTGACGTTGCCCAACACTTTCTTTGGCGACTTTAATCCGTACACCAACGTCATCGGAGGCGATTGGTTCGCCGATCGCGGGCGGAAACACCACACCGGCGCCGTGTATCTCAATGGGGAATGGCTGATCGAAGCGGCCCAGTTGGACGAAGTCCTGGCGGGGGCCGACCGGAAACCGGACGCCGCCGGCGCCCCCGAATATCTGCTCAACGTGGCTTGGTTGCGGCCAGTTCGGCCGGCGGGCAAATCCCCCCGGATTCCCGCCACGAGTTACGCCGCGCAACACGGCATTCAAACCGCACCCTGTACCGAGGGCGGCGATTGCATCGGGTGGATCGAACACGGGGATTGGGTCCGCTATGAGAATCTGGACTTTGGCCCCGACACCCGGCAGGTGGAAATACGCGTCGCGTCCGCCACGGCGGGCGGGCGCATTGAGTTGCGCCGTGATCATCCGGAGGGCGAATTGGAGGGAAGTGTGCTGGTCACGCACACCGGCGGCTGGCAGACCTGGATCACGGTCCGCGCCCGGACGAGGCCCCTCAACGGCGTGCGCACGTTGTGTCTGGTGTTCAAACGTCCGCCCGGCCTCGCGTGGCGCGCCGGCGCGTTGGACACGCAATCATGGTTCGCCCAGGTGGACGCAACGAACACCACGATTTGGGCGCAATTCGGCGGCGCGGACCCGAACGCGGCCTGTGTGGAAATCAACGCGCGCCAGACGGTGTTTTATCCGGACCAACCCGGACGGAATTTCATCACGGTGCGCGGGTTTGCGTTGCGGCACGCGGCCACCCCTTGGGCGCCGCCCACCGCCGAACAAATCGGCCTGATCGGCACGCATTGGAGCCGGGGTTGGATCATTGAGGACAACCATATCAGCCACTCCGTGTGTTCCGGGATCGCGCTTGGCAAATACGGCGATGCGTATGACAACACCTCCGCCAATACCGCGGAAGGTTATGTGCAAACCATCGCGCGCGCCCATGCCCATCCCCTCCCGTGGACGCGCGAAAACATCGGCCATCACGTCGTCCGCCGCAACACGATCCAGCACTGCGAACAGGCGGGCATTGTCGGCAGCCTCGGGCCGGCCTTCAGTTTGATTGAGGACAATGTCATCCGGGACATTCATGTGCGCCGCCGGTTCAGCGGCGCGGAAATGGCCGGGATCAAATTCCACGGCGCCATTGACACCGTCATCCGCCGTAATCACATCGCCCGCACCTGCCGCGGTTTGTGGCTGGACTGGATGGCCCAAGGCACGCGGGTTTCCCAAAATCTCTTTCATGAAAATGCCAGCGAGGATTTGTTCGTCGAAGTCAATCACGGGCCTTTCGTGGTGGATAACAACGTGTTTCTCTCGCCGGTCAGCGTGTTGGACATGTCGGAAAGTGGAGCGTATGCCCACAACTTGTTTGGGGGCAAAATCATCAACCGCCCCGAACCCCAGCGCGGGACCCCGTACCACCCGCCCCATGCCACCGCCATCGCCGGCCTGGCCTTGATCCAGGGCGGTGATAACCGATTTTACAACAACCTGTTCGTGGGCGACGGGGAAGTGCCGGCGCCGGCGCAAAAAAGCAACTTGCGCGACCTGCGTTGGATTCCCAGCTACGGTCTCTGGGGTTACGACGGTCGCCTATGGCCGATCCATGCGGGCGGCAACGTTTATTGGCGTGGAGCAGAGCCTTCGGTCACCGAGAAGGATCCCTTGGTGCGAACCGCCTTCGACCCCGGATTACAATGGATCGAACAGGGACCCCGGATTTACCTGCGCCTGGTCACCGATCCAGCCTGGCGCCGCGCGAAAACCGCCCCCGTGACCACCGCGCGCCTCGGGCACGCAAAGAGGCCCAATCTGCCCTACGTCAATGCCGACGATTCGCCGCTCCGGATTGACCGGGATTATTTCGGCCGCCGACGCTCCACGCAGAATCCCACTCCGGGGCCTTTTGAAAAACCCGGTCGGGGCGAACGTCAACTGCGGCTTTGGTAGTGGCCAAAAATCAAGAACGCTAAAAACCAACATCCCAACCGGCGCCAGCGCCCGGCGGGATTGGGAAAACACGGTCAAACACAACTCTTTGGCGTCCCCGCATTCCCGCCTTCGCCGGTAAGGCAATTTGGTTCTTCCTTCCCGCGCCGACGTTCTGCCCCAAAAAAACTGCCCCCGCCAGAAACCTGCGGATCATGGCAATTAACCTGCTGTTCCAATTGCTCAGCGAAAGTGAAATTCACCGATGTAAAACGAGTTAGGGGGAGGTCAATGTCCGTTGTCCTGAACAGGTCGGCATCCGCACTACCATGCTAATTACGAAGTCATCCATGCGAAAACGCGCTTCCGGGTCGGCCGCCGCTTTCACCTTGGTGGAAGTGGTGACGGCCATCTCCATTGCGGCGGTGACCTTTGGCGGCATTATTTATTCCTACGTCCAGACGGCCCGCCGCGCCGAGTGGGCGGCTTATTCCCTTGCGGGCCAATCGCTTGCCATTCAACAACTTGAGCAGGCTCGCTCCGCCGTTTGGGATCCCTCCATTGGGAAAAATGAGATTACCAACCTGAACCTGGTGGGCTGGAGTTACAATAACTCCACGAAGACGGGACGGGGCTATTCCTGGGCCGTTTTGGATGTCCCGATTTCAGGCACAAATGTCCTGCACGCCACTAATTATGTGACAGTCGAGCTGCTGTATCTGAATGGGTCCACCATGCCGCCGGTGCAAGTTTACATGGTGCGGGTGGATACGGTCTGGCGATTTTCCGCCGGCCTGCAAAACCAGTTTTTCACCAATACGGCCTGCACCTATCTGGCGCCGGACAATCGGGATCACACTTCGATATGAATCTGATCTCTCTCGCAAATTTTCGCCGGACCGCGCGGTCCCGGCGCGGTCTCTGGGCGCTCACGCTGCCCGAGTTGCTCGTGACGGTGGCCATTTTCAGCCTGGTGGCCATGGCCACGGTTTACGGTCATCTGTTTGGTTTGCGCCAGAATCAGTTGGTGGTGAGCAAGCTGGGCGCGAGCGACCAGTCCCGCGCCGCCTTCGACAAAATGACGCTCGACATCCGGGCGGCCAAAATCTGGGAGATGGGCAACGGCGATCCCAACTCCTTTGTCCCCATTCCCAATGGGACCGCGCAAATTGGCACCGCGCTGAAACTCTGCCTGACTGCGGATACGAATCGCTACATTCTCTATTATTTCAACACCGCCCAGGGCGAGCTGCGGCGTTACCAGAGCGAGACGGCCATCTCCACCCTCGTTGCCCAATATCTGACCAACAGCATGTATTTCCGGGCTGAAGATTACCGGGGCAACGTCCAAACGGACCTGACCCACAAGGGGGTCATCAATGTCATGTTGCAGTTTTTTCAGTATCAATATCCCACCACCTTGGTCGGCCCGAACTGCCTCTACGATTTCTACAAATTGGAGTTCCGGGTCACCCCCCACGTTCCTGATGGCGCATGAAAACCAGAACCAATATTCCTCGTCCTGATACCAGCGGCTACGCGCTGCTGATGGTCCTCTCCACCACCGCCCTCGGTTTGCTGGCGGTGGCGGCCAGCATGCAACGCACCACCACGGTGGCCTCGCTCAACGATCGCAACAACGAGTACACCGTTAATTTGAACGTTGCCGAAGCCGCGGTGGAAAAAGCCTACGCGCGCCTGGCCTATGATTTTCAAGCGTACGGCCTGCCGGGAGTGGTGATGAATCTACCGTTGTACCGGAACAGCGCGCCCAATGCCTCGGAAAGCCCGTATTGGTCCAATTTTGAATTCTCCGATGGCCAGGGCAATGTGGGTTGCACCTACGTGGGGTTCCTCACCAATTACAGCGGCCCGCTGCCCTCGCAGTACCCCGGCGCGTTCGCCATCAACAGCCCCATCTACCGGATTGTGTCCAACGCGCGTTCCAAGGAGGGGCGTTACAACATCACCAACGCGGTTCAGACCGATGTGTTGCTGGCGTTGGTCCCACTCACCACCTACGCCATCTTTTACAACAGCCTGCTGGAATTTAGCACCTGCCAAACCATGACGGTCAACGGACGCACGCACGCCAATGCCAACATCTACACGGGCACCAGCGCCTCCCTCACCTTCAACGGCACGGTGACCACCACCGGCACCATCAGTTCTCCGAAATGGAACGGGCAGGGACCTAATTGGAACAACCGGGGAACCTTCCGCGGCCAGCCGGGGTCCCGAACCAATGTGCCCACCGTCTCGACCACCATCAACATGACCAACACGCATTCCATGATCGAGATCCCGCCGCCGACGGAAAGCCCCAGCGGACAGGCGGGGCATCAGCGTCTTTACCATCAGGCGCAAGTGGTCCTGCTGGTGAGCAATGCCACCGTCACCGCGCGCATTCAGAACAGCGTTTACGGCCAGTTGCCCGGCGCGGACCCGTCGCCGATCACGATCACCGTTTCCAACTCGCCGGCGGTGCTGGCCACCAATTTCCCCTTCCTCACCACGAGCAAAACCTTCACGGACCAACGGGAGGGTAAAACGATCCGCACTACCGAGATTGATGTGGCCAAATACAACAAGTGGATCAGCACCAATGCCTCGGTCTTGTCCAAGTTTCCCGTCGGTTCGGGCACTTATCCCACGATCCTTTTTGTGGCGGACAACCGGCCCAACAACAGTTCGCAACTGAGCGGGGTCCGCCTGGCCAACGGCGCCACCCTCCCGCAAAACGGCGGACTGGGTTTCTCAGTGGCAACCCCCAATCCCTTGTACGTCCAAGGGATTTACAATTGCCCCAACCCGGCCCACCTCAATACCACCAACACAACCGCCACTGTCCCCAGCGCGCTCATGTGCGATGCGTTGACCATCCTCTCGCCCAACTGGAACGACGCCAAAAGTTCGCGCTCCTACACCGAGCGACCGGCGGCGAATACCACCGTGAACGCCGCCATCCTGACCGGAAACGTGCCCTCCACGGGCAGCGGCAACACCCAGTTCAGCGGCGGCGTGCATAACCTGCCGCGGTTGCTGGAGGATTGGACCGCCAATCGAAGTGTGACGCTCAACACCTCGCTCATCAACCTGTTTGCCAGCACCATGGCCACCACCCAGTTCAAAAATCCGGGGAACTATTACAGCGCGCCCACCCGGAAGTTCAGTTTTGACATCAATTTTATGGACCCCGCCAAACAGCCGCCCGGGGTGCCCTGCGCCATGGTCCCCATCCGCTATAACTGGGCTGTGCCGCCGCCCCACACGGTGACTTACAATCCTTAAGATGCAACCTCGCTTTTATCCCATGCTACCCGTCATCACTGCGCTTCTTATCACGGCCGGGGCTCTTGCGGGAACCGCCGCCGCGCAATCATTTGCCGAAGCAACCCGGACCGATCATCCCGCCGTCCAGACCGTCCTCAAGAGCGAGGAAGTCATCGGCGCGGAGACGGTAAAGCGGGCCTACATAAACTTCGGCACCAATGAATTCGCTTTTGTCGTGCCGGCGGGGTTTCGCTTGGATGCCCTGACCTCCGGAAAAATCGCCCTCGTCAAAGAAGATTACACCTGCTCCATCAGCCTTGTTTTCAAGGATACACCCGCGGCAACCAGCCCTTCACTCCGCGCCGACACCCTGCGGCAGACCCTTCTGGATCGGTTCCCGGGCGCCAAGATCGAGGAGGAATTTTCCCGAAGCGCCGCCAACCATTCCGGCCCAGCCTTTGACCTGCATGTTCCGAACGGCGCCGGAGGCGTCCAGTATGCCCGCGTCGTCTGCATTCCGTTCAATGCGGGGATCATCGAATTCACGCTGCTGGCCAGTACCAATCAAATTTCGACCAGCCAGTACGCATTTGATTCCATCCTGCTGACGTTCTGCTCGAATGAGGAGGGCGAGCTGGTGGTTCGTTCGCTATCCACCGAGAGCTGACCCTTCGACGGCATCCCCCGGGCCGCCGCCGCAGGCGAAGGGAAAATACGGGTTGCCCGGATGAAGTTCGTGAAGCGCCGGGGGCGTTGCCGATCTCAGGCAGCCAACAAAAAATCCTCGCCTTCAACGCGGCCTTGTCGAATTAACTCCGCCAGGATCAGTTCGCGCGCTCCGCGCTTCGCGACTCCCGCCACAACGAACGCCTGATTTTGAGGCGGCAATTTTCCGGGCGCCACCACGCGCCGGCCATCCCGCAGCCGGCCCTGCTTTTTCACGTCCACATCCACGAAACCCGCCGGCCTGATTCCCGCAGTTTCCAGCGCCTGAAACCGTTGCCGCGTCACCCGTCCCGCGCCCCACAACCAGACTTCGCGTGGCGGCGGGACCTGTGTTTTCAACCAGTGCGCCAGATACCGGCATTTCGTCCGGTAAAAAGCCGCCGTTCGATACCGCGCCTCGACCCGCGAGAGTCGCGTGGGTGAATCGTGCCAGGTCAGGAGTTCCGCCGCCACCTTGCCGAAGCGCACGCCCGCCGCCATCCAGCGCAACCAAAGTTCGTAATCCTCGGGGAAATCCCCCGCCGCATAACCGCCGTGTTGCGCGAGCAACGCGCGCCGGAACAGGACGCTCGGGTGCGCCACCGGCGATTCCACAAACCGCCGCCGCGCGATGGCCGCGGGGGTGCACAGCGAATTAATCCAAGCCACATGCGCGGCATAACCCGCCTGTGCGACGGGATCGCCCCCGAAACGCACGCGACAGGAAACCACGCCCAGCCGGGGATGCGCTCGCAGGAACGCCACCTGACGTTGCAACCGCTCCGGCGCCATCCAGTCGTCCGCGTCCATCCGGGCGATGAATTCGCCACGGGCCGCCGCACAACCGCGCTGCAGGGCCGCCACAATCCCTTGAGCCGGTTGCGTCCACACGCGGATGCGCGCATCCGCCCGCGCGGCGTCCCGCAGTTGACGCGCCGTTTCATCGCGGGACCCGTCATCCACCGCCACCAACTCCCACGCGCGCAGGGTTTGCGCGCGGATGCTCTCCAAGGCCGCAGGCAGGGTCCGGGCCGCATTGCGCACCGGCAGGACAATGGATACTTGCGGAGGCTCCTCCATCGGCAGCCAAACCACGCGTCAGTGGTTGCGCACAAACAGTTTGCCCGGAAGCTGCTTGATAACGCGCTTCATCTCCAGTCCGAGCAACGCCACACTCACCGCCGAGGCGGGCAATCCGCTGTGCCGGATGATTTCGTCCACACTCGTTTCCTCCTTCCCGAGGGCGTCGTACACCTTCTGTTCATTCGGACTTAATGCCAGCGCCGGCAACACCCCGGTGTCCGCGGGAGACGGTGGGCGGTTACTGGCCGGGAAGAGGTATTCAAATTCGCTGAGCACGTCCTCCGCGCCCTCACACAGTTTCGCCCCTTTCTTGATCAAATCGTGGCAGCCTTTGCTGCGCGGGGAATCAATCCGGCCCGGCACGGCAAATACCTGGCGTCCATACTCCGTGGCAAAGTTGGCCGTGATGAGCGCGCCGCTGGTCAGGTTCGCTTCCACCACCACCGTGCCCAGGGTCATTCCCGCTACGATACGATTGCGAATGGCGAAGGTCTGGCGGTCGCCGTTACGGTTGAAAGGAAACTGCGTCAGCACCGCCCCGTGCGCCGCAATCCGCTCGAACAAATCCTTGTTCTCAGGTGGAAAGACCCGATTGATGCCGGTGCCCAACACGCACAGCGTGCGGCCGCCGGCGCTCAAAGCGCCCTGATGCGCAGCGGTGTCAATCCCGCGCGCGCCGCCGCTGACCACGGTCACGCCGACATAGGCGAGTTGATACGCCAGTTTGCGCGCCGCTTCGATGCCGTAGTGCGTGGTGGTGCGCGATCCCACCATCGCCACGGCGTTCTTGTCCGGCGCCGTCAACTCCCCCTTCACATACAGCACCACAGGCGGATCATAAATCTGCCGGAGCAATTCGGGATAGGCCGCGTCCGCTTGCGTGAGAATGTGGCAGCCAAAATCCTCGATCCGCTTCAATTCCGCGGCCAAGTCCACCTTGGTTTCCCACTGCGCGATGGACTCCGCCGTCTCTTCGCCCACCCCGCGCACGCGCAACAACTCCGCGCGGGACGCGCTCAGAATGCGGGGGGCTTCGCCAAAATGATCCAGCAATTGCCGGACGCGCACCGGCCCGATGCCTTCGATGAGATTCAGCGCAACCAACGCTTCGCGGGAGTCCATGCCCGTGAGATAGCCGATTCGCCCCGGGTGCCGCAAGCTTCGTCAGGCTTTCCCAAATGCAAAACCGCTCCGCCCCGGCACGCCAAAGCCCATCTCGCCGCCTTACGAAGTTTCGTCAATTCCCAAGGACCGCAGCCGTTCGGTAATGCGCGCCCAATGCGTCCCATGCCAGAAAAGGCGATTGCAGCGCGCGCAGACGAAGTAGAGGTCCAACCAACGGGCGGTGCGCGGTGGAATGCGGGCCGCCACGGCGGCTTTGTCCTCGCGGCGCAATTCGCCGCCGCACGCCATGCACCGCGGGGTCCGGGGCCGCAACCGCAATTCGCGAAACACACGGGCCAACTGCTCGGGCGCGCGTCCCCATGGCGGCAGCCAGAGGGTCGGGATCGTTCCCTCGCGAATCACCCGACGCTCAAGCAACAGACTGTCGGTGGTCAGCAGCAGGGCGCGTTGTTCGCGGGCCGCCCGCAACAGGGCATCATCCGCAATGCCGGCGGTCCAGGCGGCTTCATACCCCGCCGCCCGCAACCAGCGGGCCAGGCCGCCCAAACCGGCGTCGCACACAAAACGCGGCTCCGCGGACTCCGTTATCATCGGATCGCTTCCGCCGCGTCGCGCGGTCAGTCGCGCCCACTGACGTTGCAATTGCGCGTCGAGCTGTGCCCACGCTTCATTGGGCGTGACCTTCGTGCGGAGGGTTTGCGCGTGAGCCCGGGCCATAAGGAGCGCTAGACCTTTCTCCGGCTGGCGGGCGCCCAGCCGATCCAAAGCCCGGCGGAAACGGGCAAGGCAGGCGCGGCGAATGCGGTTCACGGATTTAGCTTAACACCGAACGCAAGCGCGGTTTGCATTTGCTGGCGCGAGCACTGGATCGGCGGGAGTGCCAAAAGAATCATGCCACACGACCGGCGCCAAGTTGGCCGCCGCTTGCGGGCGGCGTGCCCGGATACCATCAACGATTAGCCGTCCGGCTTATGCTTGCGCCCACTGTTCGCGCAGCAATTTCGCCGCGGCGGCAATTGCTTGCCGACGGTCTCCTTTGCACCCGCATTCAAAACTGATGAAGTTTTGATAGCCGATGAATTTAAGCCCCCGCATGCCGTCCACGTAATTGTCGCCCGCGTCTTCCCCCGGCATTTTACGGTCCTTGCGACTGGCCACATGGACATGTTGCAGGTATTTGCCCGCCGCCACGAACGCGGCAAAGTCGCTCGTTTCCTCCCACGTCATGTGCCAGAAATCGCCCATCACCCCCACGCCGGGATGATTGGCATCGCGACAAATGGCGGCGGCATCCGCGACCTGGCGGAGAAAATGGCATTCCTTCCGGTTGAGCGGTTCGAGCAAAATTTTCGTGCCTGCCCGGTGCGCGTGTTCGCCCAGTTCCGGCAGCAGTTTGACCAGCAGCTCGCGCGATTCCTGGTGCCCGAGTTTCGTTTGGTTGTGAAACGCCGGCACCATGATCATGCCCACCGAACCCAGCGCGCCGGCGGCGGTGAGAATTTCCTTCATCGAACGCATTGCCTTGGCGCGGACCTCCTCCTGTTCGGAAATCAACACGCCCTCGAACCCGGCGCAGATGGCGCTAATTTTGATCCGCCGGCCCGCGAGCGCTTTTTGAAATTCCTCCACGCGCCGGCTCAAACCGCCGCCCCCGGGCTCGATACCTTCAAAGCCGTGGGCCTCCAAAAAATCCAATTTCTCCGCGAGCGTTTCCCCCGGGGCAACTTTTTCCTGACAGGACAGGCGCAACCGCGCCGGTTGCGGCGGCGGGGGCAATGTCTGGGCCCGGACCGAACGGGGAAGTGTGGTGGCGGTGGCCAGAGCGGCCCCGGCGAAGAATTGGCGACGAGAAAGTTTCATAAGCGTCAGGTTTAACTGTCGTGGCTTATTGTCAGCAACCATCCGTTTCAGGCCAGCAAAAAATCGTTGGGCCCGGATTAACAGAAATCACGCGCGCCGGGAGCGGCATTGCCGAACCAAGCCCCGCCACTTCAGCCGGGCGCCCGGAACGAAAGAAATTTCCAGGACGGCTTAACCATCCTCTGCGTCGTCGGCTGGATGGTCTTCGATTTCGGCGGCCGCTTCGATCCGGGCGTAATACAGACCGAGATTGTGCTGGGCGGTCTTGTCGCCCTGCCGGGCGGCGCGGAGGAACCATTTCACCGCTTCCTGCGAGCTCTTTTGGCGGACGCCGCGCCCGGTTTCATAACACAAGCCAAGGTTGCATTGGGCGGGGGCGCACTCCTGTTCCGCCGCCAAGTGATACCATTTCACCGCTTCAACGTAATTCTGGGGCACGACTTGTCCCTGTTCATAAAACACCCCCAAGTTGAACTGCGCCTGCGGTTCGCCCCGTTCCGCGGCCGCGTGGTACCATTTCACGGCCTCCGCGTAGTTTTGGGGCACCCCCGCCCCGGTTTCATAACAAACCCCGAGGTTGAATTGCGCGGCGGGATCGCCCTGTTCGGCTGCCTCCCGAAACCACTTGGCCGCCATGCCCAATTCCTGGGGCACGCCTTGACCCGTCTGATAACAAAAACCCAAGTAACATTGCGCGGTGGCGTCGCCTTGATCTGCCGCCCGGCGGAACCATTTGACCGCTTCCTGATAATCCTGCGTCACACCTTGGCCAGTCTGGTAACAAATCCCGTAGTAACATTGCGCCTGCGGATCGCCGTCTTCGGCGGCTTTCCGCATCTCGTCAAACGAAGCCCAAGTTTTAGTGCGCTTATGCATCTCCGCAGGCAGCTTTGCCGCTACGATAAGGGACTGCCATCCGATTTCAAGCGGCATTCGCGGCGGCTTGAAGAAGCGGTCTCCTTGGTCCTCAGTCTTTCGTTGGCTTCCCCCCAATCGCCAACCCTGAAACGAGGCTTGCTTCCCAAGGTCTGCTTGTGTACCGTATGACACACTTCAAACAAGCGACAGCAAAGAGTAGTTATGGCAATTGCAGCAAATGACCTTCGCCGCGGAATGGCGATTGATTACAACAATGATATTTGCGTGGTGCTGGACGTGCAGCACCGCACCCCGGGCAATCTGCGCGCGTTCGTGCAGGCTTCCCTCCGCAGCACCCGCACCGGCAAATCGTCCGACGTGCGCTTCAGTTCCACCGAAAAAGTGGAAACGGTGGCCCTGCGGACCCGGCGGATGGAATTCAGCTACAAGGAGGGCGCGGATTTCGTCTTTACCGACCCGGAAACCTACGAAACCGTCACGCTCACTCCCGAGTTGGTCGGCAACGCCAAGGATTTCCTCGTCGAAAACGGAGAGGCAACCGTGACCTTTGTGGAGGAAAAAGTGGTTTCGGTGGAACTGCCTGCCAGTGTGATCTTGACCGTCACTGACGCTCCGGAAGGGGTGCGTGGGGATTCCGCCAACAACGTGCAGAAATCGGTCCTGATGGAAACAGGCATCACCCTGCAAGTCCCGCTGTTCATCAAGACCGGCGAGAAACTCAAAGTGGACACGCGCACGGGCAAATACATGGAACGCGCCTGAGCGTTCTCCGGCTCGCCAACGGCGTTAATTATTCACCCGGATTGGGTCGGCGGCGCGGTGAAAAGGTAAACCGCGCCGCCGCCGTGTTTCTACTAGCCGCGCGCAGATAACTCGCCGCCGTCAATCGCCCGGCCCCCGCGCTAGCTTTTGGACTGCGCCAGTCCTCTGGCGCTTTTGAAAAACCGTGGATTCTGGGATCTCCCATGCGTAACGGCTGCGTCATGCCAGCAACCCCACCCGCCCACAGCGAGTAGTCAACACCAGGAATCGACCGCTTCTCGACGCCCATAAACCGCGCCGGCTCCGCTGGGACTGGGGAGCATACGCGCCTCGCGTGTGCCGGCGGACGCCTCGTCCACCGGAAAGACCGACAATTCGAGCATATCCTGCGCTTTACCCCACTCGCTCGGGCTAGCGTTCGACGCGGGGCGCGTCGAACCGCACCCGGGGCGGGTGCGCTCCCCAAACCCACTGCATCTCGTTCCTCAAGAGATGGCCCGGACGCACCCACCGCACTGATGTGATCTCAGGCAGGCTCTTGCGGTCGCCGTGCCCCTACGGCGCTTCCGCGCCATGGATGGAGGTCGGATTTGACGCGGAGAGCGCGGTCGTCTTGGTTGCGGTTTCCGGTTTAGCTGGAACGGACGCGTTGGTCGTTCCACCGGCTCTCAAGAAAACCGAAGGCCGAATGTCGGAGGCAAACAATAGTTAAGCCCCGTCTGGGGCGACATCTTTGTAGAAACCGTTCGCAATAATTTCCCAGCTCCGTCAGGAGCGGCATAGTCCGGCCTCACAACCCAATCGCCGTTGCCTCCAATCCTCGGGGCAAAAGGAGGGAAGATGCCGCCCCTACGACGCTCCTGCGGCCCGGCGAGGCGCGCCGCGCCCTTGTGAACAAAATTCAACACCAAGAACCCCCTCTATCGGTCGGCAGAAAGCGGCAGAAGACTGCCACACTCCATGACGCTTTGTGTCCGCCCGCACGCGGGATTTAGGCGCCAGCTTTTGGACTGCGCCAGTCCTCTGGCGCTTCCGACCAACAGAAACAACCCCGACCAGGGCAATATCTGGGTACCGCCAGCGCGTAATGATGTGCTCACTCGCAAAGCAGAAACCCAGCCCCGTCAGGGGTGGCCTCTTATATCTTCCATCTTGTCCTGCTTGGCAGCCTCGGATGAGGCCGTCAAAATGGAGTGGCCTTCCCGCCTGCAGGCGGACAGGCAACGGCGTGCACGGGAACGTGCGGCATCAGCATCCGCTTGGGCGTGATGCGTTACAAAGCTCGTTCCGTGTGTGCCCATGGTCCTGAACTCGAACCGTTGCTTGAGCACGACAACCATTAATGATCGTAGCTCGTATCCTGTAAGGATGAGTCCGAACAACCACCCTATCCTCTACGCTGGCCTCGATGTGGCCAAGCGCTCTTTGCCGCTTCACCTCGCTGGCCGTTTTTACCACCTGTCCAACCATGCCAAAGGCCATGCCCAACTGCTCAAACGGCTGCGTTCGCTGCCGGAGGTTCACGTCGTCTGCGAGGCCACCGGCGGTTATGAGCAGCCGGTCGTGCGCGCGTTGCAGGCAGCCAACATTCCCGTCAGCATTGTGGAAGCGGGGCGGGTCCGCTACTTCGCCCGCGCCCAGGGCCGGCGGGCCAAGACCGATCCGATGGATGCCGCCGTGCTCACGCCATACGGCGGCACCTTTCACCCGCGCGTCACGCCGCCCACGTCGCCTCAACCACAGCGGCTGGCCGATTGGTCCCAGCGCCGCCGCCAACGCATCCACACCCTGACCGTGGAAACCAACCGGGCCGAACATCATGCTGATGCGTTCTGTCAACGCCAGGCGCGGCCGCTTCGCCGGTTGTTGGCAAAGCCAATCGAACCATGCAATCAAGCCATCACCCAACTCATCGCCGCCGATGTCGTGCTGGCGCACAAGGCCCGCCGGCTCGATGCCATTCCCGGAGTCGGTCCGGTCGTCGCCGCGACGGTGCTGGCCGAAATGCCTGAACGGGGAAGCCTCAACCGCCAGACTGCGGCGGCCTTGGCTGGCGTTGCGCCTTACCATCGCGACAGCGGCGCGCAAAACGGAATTCGCCGCATCAGTGGCGGGCGGCGACCCGTCCGCTGCGCCCTCTACATGGCCACCTGGAGCGCCATTCGCCACGACCGCATCCTGATCAGCGCCTGCGGGCCGCCGGAAAGAGACCGCTCGTCGCCATCACCGCCTGTATGCGCAAACTCGTCATCCTCATAAACCCCCTCCTCAAAAATCCAAACTGCTCCCTTGCGCACTAAACACCGTTGCTTTGTAGAACCAAACGCAACCAATTTTCCAACTCCGGCAGGAGGAGAGAGACTGGGGACAGGGTGGAACCTGTCCCTCCCAGGGGGGCTGGCGGTTCCTACCAAGAGGCCGCGCCTCCGGCGCTCCCGCTGCCCGGGCGTCGCTCCGCGCCCTGGTTAACAACATCGGAAACGGTATCAGCGCCGCTAGATTCTTTCACACCGTTTGGCGGGACAGCCGGTGGAAATTCAGAATTCTATCGTTGCGAGGACGCCGATTAGGAATGCCGCGACAGACAGAACGACCAAAACATTGAGTAGGTAGAAGATTCCGAGCATTCCTCTGTTGTTCTCATGTTTGGCCAGCGAACCATACTCCCGAACGTGACCCGCAAAATTAAGCTGTAGTCCGGCCTCGAAGATTGTTCTCCAGCCTCGCTTCTTTCTGACCGCTGGGATGACTTTGAAGAAGTAGAGGAAAGCTACTGCCGCCCAACCGCAGGCAAAGACCACTAAGCTGCAAAAGAATAAGCGTTCAGATCCCATAGTTGGCTCCTGGTTCTACTTGCAACACGTTTTGCTCCATTGCCGAACCCACGAGCGGCCTTTTGCCATAAACATCCCCAAGTCTCCACCGCTCTGCTCACCGCCGATGCCTTGCATCTCCGCTCCACCAAAGGTCATCGCGCTGATATAAGCCCCGATAGGGCCAGTTGCCCAACTAGCCCCGTAGGCATCTGCCCAACCGTTGAAGGTCGTGTGGTCAGTGCCGGGGGGAGAAACGAAAGTGTTCCCAGAAATTGTGTAGTTCACAGGAAGGCCCACCTCGGCTTGGAAAAACGCCGCCTTCACAGAAACCCACTCGCTGTGCTTGTCAGGCCCAATCTCACATAGGCTCGTCAGATGGCAGTCAATGAAGAGCACGCCGAGAACCACCGAAACGCCGTAAATCTCACATTCGCCGATCCAGGTCGTCAGCCCGTAAGGATCGACCGAGTTTACGGGATGGTTGTCCACGAATACGAACTCGTTGCCTGCGGGGCGAAGTTGTCGCAGAAGAAATCGCTCTTTCGGGGTCAAAGACTGAGAGTAGCGATCTCGGAAGCTGAACTCCTCGATGGGGTCTCTGCTTAGCCACCTTCCCGTGCTCGGGTTGTAATACCGATAACCGTCGTCGAGTAGGTCGGATTCCTCATCCTGATATTGGGTCGAGAACCGGAACGGATTGGCCTGGGCCCTCGGCTCGGTTTCACGGAACCGCGCCGCGAGCGGACCGGGTTCGCAACGGGGGCTTTCGCCGTCACCCGCCGCGTTTACCGGCGCATCAATCATGGCGGGATACTGCACGCGTAATTGGCGAGCCATGCCCGGAGCGTAGGCGCCGCACCATGCGTTGTCAATACCCCGAACCGCACCCGAAACGCCCAAAGCCGTGACGGCTCCGCTGGGACTGGGGAGCATACGCGCCTCGCGTGTGCGGGCGGACGCCTCGTCCGCCGGAACCCGCGACCGTTCAAACGCATTCGACGGTCCGCCCCACCCGCCCAAGTCAGAGTTCGACGCGAGGCGCGTCGAACCACACCCGGGACGGGGACGCTCCCCAACTCCTCCGACGTTGCGACGGAAAGCGGCAGGGGACTGCCACACTCCATGACGCTTTGCGTCCGCCCGCACGCGGGATTTAGGCGCCAGCTTTTGGACTGCGCCAGTCCTCTGGCGCTTTCCGCAACCGAAGGCCACACACTCGATTCGCGATCACCGAGGATTGTTGCCAAGTATCGTTGGACGATTTAGCGAGGCGTCCCGCGCGGAAGTGAGAAAGCAAGGCGGTCGGTTATCCCCGGCAAATCTCGGCGGCGGATAATTGGGTGAAGTCTTCCACCAACCAGTCGGGTTGATGGGCACGCAGTTCCTCGAGTTTTTCAGTATCGGCAGCCACGGCCAACACCCGCGCGTGGATCGCCCGGGCGCACCGGATGTCGTTTGGCGTGTCGCCCACCACCAGGATTTGTCCACCCGCCAGTTCCACGCCCAGTCGCTGGCAGCCGCGCCTTCGGGCCACCGCCGCAATTTGGTTCCGGTCCTCGTGATCGTCGCCAAAGCCACCGATGGCAAACCGCTCCCACAAATTATGTCGGCGCAGCTTGATTTCCGCGCCCCGCCGGATGTTGCCGGTCAGCAATCCGATCAAGGGCGGCTGCGGCAGGGTTTCGAGTTGTCGCAGAAATTCCTCCACCCCCGGTACCAACTCTCCGGCGTGATGACGCAGCCGTTCTTCCAGCAGGACAGTGTAGCGATCATAGAATCGTTGAAAATTCGCCGTCGTGGCCGGCACGCCTTGGGCCTCGAACACTTCCCGAACCAGCCCGCTATCCGTGCGTCCGGCAAACTGAAGCCGCGCCACCCCGTCCACAATGCCAAACTCGGACGAGAATGTTTCCGCGAACGCCCACACTCCGGCACCGCCGGTGCGGAGCAGCGTCCCGTCTATGTCGAACAACACGAGTCGAATCATGTGGCGGCAGGCTATGTCCCTCCCGTCCCGCGGGCAAACGAAAGCCGTTCGCGCCGGGCAGGGATCACCGCGACGGCGCGCACTGCGGGCGTGCTTTTTCTTTCCGGGGCGATAGGTTGACGGTGCGTGCAGCAATTGATTGAAGACTTTCTGGTGCATCTCCGGCATGAACGGGGACAGGCCGATCATACGCAGCGCACTTACGCGGCGTTGCTGGGCCGGTTTGCGCGCTGGGCCGCCACCCAATCCCTTTCCAACTGGGAGCAGGTTGAGCTGCGGCATTTGATGGCGTTTCTGCAACACGAACGCGAACGGCGTCTGACGCGCGAACCGCCGGAATCCACGCGCCGGCTCAGCAGCGAAAGTGTGTATCTGGAAATCGCGGCGCTGCGGGCTTTCTACCGTTTTGCCACCCGGGAAAAACTTCTTCCCGTGGATGCCGCCGAACATCTGTCCTTGCCGCGCCGCTGGAAACGGCTGCCCCGAGCCCTCTCGGACGCGGAGATCAAAAAAATTTTACAGCCCGAACAACCGGAATCGCCCGCGTCGCTCTGCGATCAGGCGGTTTTGGAACTCGCGTACGCCAGTGGGCTGCGGTTGGCGGAGTTGCGCGCGTTGCGGCTGGAACAACTGCATTTGGACGCTGGCTTTGTCACGGTCATTGGCAAGGGCAACAAGGAACGCGTCGTGCCGGTGGGACGTCCAGCGGTGGGGGCGTTGCGGCGGTATCTGGAAGCCGGGCGGCCGCGGCTCGTCACGCCGCGCTCGCCGGCGACGGTGTTTCTCACGCGCCGCGGCACGCCCTTTGCCGCGGGGACCTTGTGGCTGCGCATCAAACGGCGGGTGCGACGGGCGGGTGTGACCCGCAATGTCACGCCCCACATGTTGCGGCACAGTTTCGCCACGCACCTGCTGGAACATGGCGCGGACCTGCGGGTGATCCAGGAGTTGCTGGGCCACGCCAGCATCAGCACCACCCAGGTGTACACCCACGTGGCCGATCATCGTCTGCGGGAGATTCACCGGCGGTTTCATCCCCGTCCGTGAGTCCCGGCGCCGCCGGTGGTCAGCGCAAATTCTTTTCCAGCCGCGCTTCATCCACGGTCACCCCCAAGCCCGGCCCGGACGGAACAGCCAGCTCCCCCTGCGTCACCGTCAACGGGGATTGCAGCACGCTGTGCTTCAGAAATTGCGGCCCGTTCAACGCGGCGGGTGTGGACAAATCATACGCGCCGTAGAGCGCGAGTGTGGCGGCGAGGGACAAATCCGGATCCGTCAACCCGCTGCCCAGCCACATCAAGCCGGCGTCTTGAATCCGTTCGATTTGCCGGCGCGCCTCGGTAATCCCGCCGCACCGGGCCACCTTGACCGCAAGCCCATCCAACAGTCCCAGTTTGATGAATTCCTCCAATTCAACGCACGAGACGACGCCTTCGTCCATGAGGATGGGCAACGCGCCCTGCCGTTTCAGCGCGCGGTAACCGGTGAGCTGCGCGGCGGGGAGCGGTTGTTCGAGCACCGGCACCCCGAGATCAGCCAGCCGGGGCGCGGCCGCCAGTGCGGTGGCTTCGTCATAACCTCCGTTGGCATCCGCCCACAGAAATCCCTCCGGCGCCAGTTGCTTCACCAACCGGCATAATTCGAGGTCAAACTGTAAATCAGGCGCGACCTTCACATTAAAATGCCGGTAGCCGCGCGCCTGGCCTTCGTGAACGACGCGTTCCACCTCGTCCAAAGAACGGGCATTGACTGTCCAACTCAGGGTGAGGCGCGTCCGACCGGTTTTCCCCCACCGCTGTGCGGCGTTTTGGTCGAGCAGTCGCCCGGTCAGATCGAACAACGCCAGGTCCACGCCCGCCTTGGCAATGGGTTGGCCGGTGGAAAACGACGGCGCAATGATCCGGTTCATGGCCGCGCGGAGCGCCGCTTCGTCGAACGGATCCAGCCCGATCAATTCCGGCGCGAGATAGTGTTGGATGGTGGTTTGGACGGTTTCGGGCGTTTCATAGCTCCAGCGATGCGCGGGCACGCTTTGCCCCCAGCCCGCAATGCCGTTGTCCGCCGTGATTTTGACCACCACGGACGCACGCCCCGCGGCGCGGCCCCGCGGTCCTTCCAAAAATTTGAACCATCCCACCGTCGGATAGGTGACCGGGAATGTTTCCACACTGGCAATGGTGACTTTCATGTGTCGGCAACAAACGTGTCCGCGGAGTTTACCGTCGGAAAGGGACGGGGTCAAAACCGCGGCGGGTTAGGACGAGGCCCGGCCGGCGTGCTTTTGGTTTGGTCTTGGCGCTATTTCTGCTACAAAACCGGCGTGTATCGGGAATACTACGGCTTGAAAGAGTCGCCGTTCGACATTACGCCGAACCCGCGTTTCCTGTTTTACAGCGCGAAACACCGCGAGGCGTTCAATCACCTGCTGTACGGGCTGCGCGAGCGCAAGGGGTTTGTCCAGCTCACCGGCGAGGTGGGCGCGGGCAAAACCACCCTCTGCCGCGCCATGCTGGATCAGTTGGACGACCATTATTCCACGGCGCTGATTCTCAATCCGGTGATGGACCCCGACCAGTTGATGAAGGCCATCGCCTTGGAATTCGGGCTGAACACCCGCGGCGCGGACCGGCTCGACACCCTGGCCGCTCTCAATCAGCACCTGCTGAAGCTGGCCGAGCAACATCGCGACGCGGTGTTGATCATTGACGAGGCGCAGGACCTCACCGACGCGTTGCTGGAACAGGTGCGGCTGCTCTCGAACCTGGAAACCGACGATCGCAAGCTGCTGCAGATCGTGCTGCTCGGCCAACCCGAGTTGCGAGCGCGGCTCGACAACCCGCGCCTGCGCCAGTTGCGTCAGCGCATCACCGTGCGCTATCACCTGCGGCCGCTGAACCGGTTTGAGGTCAGCCACTATATCCAGCACCGGCTCTCGGTGTCCGGCGCCCAGGGCGCCCCTTATTTCACCCGACCGGCGCTCTGGCGCGTCCATCAATACAGCCAGGGCATCCCGCGCCTGGTGAACGCGGTGTGCGACAAGGCGCTGCTCGCCGGTTACGTGCGCCAGACGGATCGCATCAACTGGAATATGATCGGCCTCGCCGTGCGCGAGTTGGAAGGAAAAATCCACGCATGAGCCTCATCAACGACGCCCTCAAACGGGCCAAAGAAGTTCACCGACAAAATCCCCCGGCACCGCCCAGCGGCCCTCCGTTGCGCCCGGTGGAACGGCAGCCGCAGCAGCATCCCCACTTGGGATTGTTGTTGGTCTTCGCCGTGGTGGTGGCAGGCGCCGCAATTCTGTTGTGGCAAGGTCTGCAACAATGGCGCGCGCCCCGCGCGACCGATTCCCCGACGCACACTGCGGCGCCCGTCGCCCCGCCGGACAGCGCGCCGACAACGCCTACTATCCTCGCCTCCAGTGTGGCCACATCGGCTCCGGCAATTATCCCTCCCGAACCGGATGATCTTGCAGAAACCACTCCAACCGTCGCTCCGCCTTCCTTGCCAACCATTGCCCCATCCCCTGGCGCAGCGGAAACGCCTGCTTCCGAGGCCACCGCAACCCCGACAACCACGCCCAGTCCACCGCCCGCCGAGCCCGACGCAGTTGTCCCGGCTCCGGCTCCGCTGGCGTTGAAACTCCAGGCCATTGTCTATCATCCTTCGCGCGCCAGCGCGGCGATCAACGGTAAAGTGTTGTTCGTCGGCGACCGGCTGAGCGGCTGGCGCGTGACGGCCATTACCCCCGAGGAAGTCACCCTCGTGAGCGAAGGCCGCACCAACGTGCTGACCCTGGATCATTGACGACCCGGCGCCGCGAAAACCGATAACGCGTTTCCCCGTTCATGGATTATCTCCGCAAAAAATTTGCCGCCTCGCCGGTGTATGTGCGCGTGGCGCCGTTTGTCATCTTCCTCATCCTCACAAGCCTGCAGGACATCCTCGGCGCGGACCTGCGCTATTGGCTGTACCTGGCGAAAACCGTGGCCGGCGCCTGGTTGATCTGGGAGATGCGCCATTTCGTGGCGGAAATGCGCTGGGCTTTCAGTTGGGAGGCGGTGGCGGTGGGCGTGGGCGTGTTCATCCTGTGGGTGGGCCTGGACCCGTGGGTGCCCAAGAACCATCTGTTTTTCAAACCCGGCGGCGGCGACTGGAATCCGCACGAACAATTCGGCCCGGGCGCCGCGCTGGCCTGGCTGTTCATCGGCGTGCGGATTTTTGGCTCGACGGTGATCGTGCCGCCGCTCGAGGAAGTCTTCTATCGCTCGTTTCTCTACCGTTACTTTGTGCGGACCGACTTTCAGAATCTCCCCGTCGGCCATCGGCATGCCTGGTCGTGGGTGGTGACGTCGTTGATCTTCGGGCTGGTGCATTATGAATGGCTGGCGGGCATTCTGTGCGGTCTGGTGTATCAATGGCTGGTCATCCGTAAGGGACGGCTGGGCGACGCCATGACCGCGCACGCCCTCACCAATCTGCTGCTCGGCCTGTGGGTGGTGTGGCGCGGCGCGTGGGGCTTTTGGTGAGCACGGCGGGATTCCCCCGGTCAAACGTGAAGCGGTCTGCACCCATCCCCGTTCCGGTTGCCGCGGCAACCTTTCCCCGGAGCGATCGTCCTCCGCCCCCGTGTGTGCTCTTCGAAGATGAGCATCTGCTGGCGGTCAACAAGCCGCCCGGATGGAACACGCACGCGCCCGCGTCGTTTGCGGGCGAAGGGATTTACGACTGGTTAAAACACCGCGAGCCGCGTTGGGCCCGACTGGCCATCCTGCACCGGCTCGACAAGGAAACCAGCGGCGTCCTGGTCTTTGGCAAAACCGCGCTCGCGAACCGTTCGCTCACCGAACAATTTGCCCAACATCAGGCGCGCAAAGTGTATTGGTTGCTGACCGACCGCGCCGTGTCGCGCCGGGAATGGGTGGTGAAATCCAAACTGGCGCGGATCGGCGAACGCCGGCAAAGCGCCGCGCGGGGGAAGCTGGCGGAAACCCGGTTTGAAGTGTGTCCAACGCCCGCCCCCGCCTCCGCAGGCGGGGCCGGTTCCTGGGTAACCCTGCGGGCCGAACCCCGCACGGGCCGCACTCATCAAATCCGCATTCACGCCGCCGAAAGCGGTCTGCCCATCCTGGGCGATCGGCGCTATGGCGGGTCTCCGTTTCCCCGCCTTTGCCTACATGCGGCGGAACTGTCGTTGCGGCATCCGGTGAGCGGTGCGGACCTGGTCTTCCGCGCCCCCGCCGATTTCACGGCGGACCCGCGTCACGCCTTGCGTGCGGCGTTCATTGAACCCGAACTCACCGATGCCTTCCGGTGGATTCACGGCGCGAGCGATCATTGGCCCGGCATCTATGTGGAGCGGTTGGGGCGCTATCAACTTTCCGCCAGTGAACATCCGCTGGACGCCGGTTTGCGGGCGCAACTCCTGTCGCCCGCCGCGCCGCCGACGCTCTACCACAAAATCGTTCCCCGCCGATCCACCGCCACCCAACCCGCCGATGCGAGTCCGCAATGGATCGCCGGTGACGCCGCACCGCCGCATTTTGTCATTCGCGAAAACGGGGTGAAATTCGAATTAAGCTTCAACGCGGGCGCCTCGGTCGGGCTCTTCCTTGATCAACGCGATAACCGGCGCCGTTTGCTGACGGGCCATGTGGCGGCGGATTTTCCTTTGATCACGACCAGCGCTCCCGGTCGCCCGCCTGAAATCCTGAACTGCTTTGCCTACACCTGCGGCTTCTCTGTATGCGCGGCCTTGGGCGGCAGCCGGACCACCAGCCTAGATTTATCGAAAAAATATCTCGACTGGGGGAAACGCAACTTCGCGTTGAACGGCGTGGACTCCGCCCGGCATGATTTTATTTACGGCGATGTAACAGATTGGTTGCAACGCTTCGCGCGGCGTGGTCGCGGGTTCGATGCCGTGCTGCTTGATCCGCCCACGTTTTCGCGCTCCAAAACCGGCGGGGTTTTCCGGGCGGAAAAAGATTACGGCCGGCTGGTTGCGGCAGCCCTGTCGGTGCTGCGGCCGGGCGGGGTGTTGTTTGCCTCCACCAACGCGGCGGATTGGCCGGCGGAATCTTTCTTGGACCGTGTGCAAACCGCCGTGCGCGCGAGCCGGCGGCGGGTCATCCAATTTCATTATGCGCCGCAACCGCCGGACTTTCCCGTTTCCCGCGACGAGCCGGCCTACTTGAAAACCGCTTGGTTTCGAGTGGAATGACTGGCGCCCATCCGAATCCAAAAAATGGAACGAGCTGATGGACGTAGGTGAGTGAATCCAAGGAGCGTCAGTTACAATGCGTTCAAGGCGAACCGGACACTTGTCACCGACGGAAGCGGGTCGCGCCAAAGGTGAGGCTGTCGGGGGCGTAGATGTTCCCCGAGCAACTTCCATGATCGGCCAGGCTGCTGCCCCACTCAAAGCGAAGGGCCGGGCCGTCCTGGGACCAGCGCCCGGCAAATCCACCTTTGACGTCGCCCGTGAAATCCACCGTTTCAGAGATAAACTTCCCGGAGGCATAGATGGTCAGGCGTTGATAAACCGAGTGGCGATCCCCGGCCGTCCAAGTGCCCACCGGACTGGGCGCCGGCACCGCTTTTGAGGTTGTCCGATTGCGGGATCCCTCATTCTCCCCGCAGCCACAAGCGGCTACGCTGAGCGCAGCCGCCACCATCAGGGTGCGCCACTTCATGCATGCAAGATAGGCGAGCCGGATGGCCTCCGCACGCCAATTCTACGGCACCTGCCGGAGGCGGAAGTAACGGCCTGTCGCCTCAACCATAAACCCGCTCTCCACCGTTTCATCCGTCGCCAGGAACGCCGTTCCCGGAACATCCAGAAATGCCCGCCCGCCGTTTCGCGCGCGGAAGCGGTTTGCTCACGTAATTCGGACCGCGCCTCACTGCAGCGTGGATTTGACACCGGCCCCGGTTTCTTTACGCTCCGGGGCAGCGTGCCATGAAAAAAGAAACTGCCGCCCGGTTCACCGTTTCCCTGCCCCCGGCCTTGATGCGTCAGCTCGACGCCATGACCGCCGAGAAAGGCTATACCAATCGGTCGCTGGCCATCGCCGACATGATCCGCGGTGAACTGGTCGAGCACCGGCAAAAAACCGGCACGGGCGAAATCGCGGGCACGATCACGCTGGTGTACGATCACCACAAGCAACACGTCCAGGAAACGCTCACGGACATTCAACATGACCACCACGAGTTGATCATCTCCACGCTGCACGTGCATCTGGACCATCACAATTGTCTGGAGGTGCTCATCGTGCGCGGCCCGGCGGCGCGGGTGAAACGCATCGCGGATGAACTTATCGCCGCCAAGGGGGTTAAACACGGCAAACTGACCGTCACCACCACGGGAAAAGATTTGCCCTAGCAATCCGGCGCCCGAACGTCGAAACCGCGAAACTGCCGCTGCGGTGGCCAAAAGGGAATGCGGCTGGCCACGAAGGCCAATTCTCAACACGGCAACCGTTTTGACCGTCCATCAAGGACGGACCAAACGCCCGCTGTTCCTTTCTGGGTGGCGGCAAAAAGGTTGGCATTTGAGCGCGAATGATTAGCCTGACCGCATGAAATGTCGCGTTTCTTCCCTGCTCATGGCCGCGAGTCTGGCTTGGGTGAGTTGTTCCACCGAGGCGCCGGTCAAACTCGGCAACGAAGTCCTCGCCGAAAGCGGTTTCGCGGCGCTCAAAGGCAAGCGGGTGGGGTTGATCACCAATCCCTCCGGGGTCAACCGTCATCTGGAAACCACCCTGGACGTGCTGCGCCGGGCGCCCGGCGTGCAACTGGTCGCGTTGTTCGGTCCCGAACACGGCATCTACGGCGACGTACCGGCGGGCGACAAGATTCAAAGCCGCACCGACGAACGTTCCGGACTGCCGGTGCATTCCCTCTACGGCGCCACGCGCAAGCCCACCCCGGAGATGCTCCAAGGTTTGGACGCGGTGGTTTATGATTTGCAAGACACCGGTTGCCGGTCCTACACTTACATCAGCACCATGGGCGTGGCCATGGAAGCCTGCGCGGAAGCCGGCATTGAGTTCATCGTGCTGGACCGGCCCAATCCCCTGGGCGGCCTGCGCGTCGAGGGCGGACTGGTCGAGGCGCCGTTCCGCTCGTTCGTAAGCCAGTGGGACATCGCCTATGTGTACGGCATGACCTGCGGCGAACTGGCGCGCATGATCAACGGCGAGGGATGGATCAAACAACCGTGCAAGCTCACGGTCATTCCGTTGCGCGGCTGGAAACGTTCGATGGTCTGGCGGGACACGGGATTACCCTGGGTGCCCACCTCGCCGCATGTGCCGCACGGCGAGTCGCCGCTGTTCCAAGTGGCCACCGGCATGATCGGCGAACTCGGCGGCAAGGCCGCCAGCACGGGCATTGGCTACACCCTGCCGTTTCAATGCATCGCCGCCCCGGGTGTGGACAAACACCGGCTGGCCGAGGCGTTGAACGCCTGTCAATTGCCCGGCGTGCGGTTCGCGCCCGTGACCTACAAACCGTATTACTTCGCCTTCGAGAACCAGGTCATCAGCGGCGTGCAAATTTACTTTACCGATCCGGCGCGCGCCCCGTTGACGGCGATTAATTTTTACGCCATCGAGGCCCTCAAACGGGTCGCCGGACTGGATGTGTTTCAGGAAGCCGTCCAATCCAAGCGCGGGTTTGGGATGTTCGACAAGGTCAATGGCACCGACGCGACGCGCAAGGCTTTGCAGGAAGGCAAATCCGCGGCGGAAATTGTCGCCGCGTGGCAACCCGCGGAGGAAGCCTTCCGCAAGCAACGGCAAAAGTATCTGTTGTATTGAACCGGGAATTGGCCGGCGACGTGCAGCGATCCAGCGGTCTCCGGGAAAGAGCGGTTAAATTGGCGCCATGCGGATTACGGGAGGAAAAGCCGGACGACGGATTTTGAAGGTGCCCAAAGGGCTGGCTGTGCGGCCCACGCCCGACTTGGTCAAGCAGGCCGTCTTTAACAGCCTCGGGGCGCGGGTGGTGGGCGCGCGGGTTCTGGAACTCTTTGCCGGCACCGGCGCGCTGAGTCTCGAATGCCTGAGCCGCGGCGCGGTTTCCGCCGTGTGCGTGGAGAAGTCGCCCCGGCACGCCGAAGTGTTGCGGCAAAACTGGATGGCTGCGGGCTTTGCGCTGGACGCGTTGCAGGTCCGCACTCAGGACGTTTTTACCGCGCTGCCGCAACTGGTCGAAACCGCCGCCCGCTTTGACCTGATCCTCGCCGACCCGCCTTATGGCGAGAAAAACGTGGGACGGCGATCCCAATCGTTTGCGCAACAACTACTGGATGACCTTTTTCTCCCGCGGCTGCTGGCGCCGGGCGGACGATTGGTGCTCGGCCACGCGCGCCGCGACACCTTGGAAATCCCACCGCCGTGGCGGGAGATCAAAGTGCTCAAGCACGGCGACAGCCTGATGCGTTTCCTCGAAGGCCCCGCGTCTCCTGTCTCCGACGCGACCGCCGCGCCAACGGCTTGACCCGTGAAACCGGTTTTGGAACCGTGACGCCATGAAATTGCTGAACCGGACTCCACTTTTTGCGGTCCTCCTGTTATCCCTTGGCCTCGTGCAAACCGCCATGTCGCAATCTCCATCGCCGCTCGTTCTCCCGGTCGTGCCCCGCGTCCAGGAAATTGTGGATCGCGCCGCCCAAGCTGCGTTCGCGAAATTCACCGCCCCGCCGCTCCAACCCCGGGAATTGGCCATCACGCTGGTGGACCTGCGGACTCCGCACAAACCGGAGCGCGGCAGTTATCGCGGGACGGAACAGATTTATCCGGCCAGCGTGGTGAAAATGTTTTATCTCGCGGCGGCGCATCAATGGATGGAGGACGGGAAACTTGCGGATTCGGCGGAACTGCGCCGGGCCATGCGCGACATGATCGTGGATTCCTATAACGAGCCAACCGGCTACATCGTGGATTGCCTGACAGGCACCACCAGTGGACCCGAGTTGTCCCCGGCGGAAATGGAAATCTGGTATGAAAAACGCAACGCCGTGAACCGGTGGTTTGCCGCGCTCGGGTATCAGAACATCAATGTCAATCGCAAGCCGTGGTGCGAAGGCCCCTACGGACGCGAAATGCAATCGGTAAAATTGCATCCGCCGAATCATCGCAACTGGCTGACCACTGACGCCACGGCGCGTTTGCTCGTCGAGATTGCCACCGGGCGGGCGGTGACTCCCGAGCGCAGCCGGCAGATGCGGCAACTGCTGGAGCGCCGTCCGTTTGCGGCGGACGCGGACAAACAATCCCTTGAATACACCGGCGCGGCCTTGCCGGCGGGGGCGAAGCTCTGGTCCAAGGCCGGCTGGACGAGCACCGCGCGTCACGACGCGGCTTATGTGGAGTTGCCCCAAGGCGCGAAGTTCGTGCTGGTGGTTTTCACCGAAAATCACGCGAACGAAAAGGCAATCATCCCAACGGTGGCCCGGGAGGTCGTCGCCGCGCTTGCCGCGCCGTGAACACCGTCACCGGAGGCGGATTGACGAGGCGTAAAAACCGGTTGGAGAGAACCGATCGGCCTATTCGTAGTTCGGATAGGATCCGAGGATTTTGACGAAGTTGGTGTGCTCAGCGAGCAGCGCGAGCGCCTTGGCGATGCGTTTCTCCGCCACGTGTCCGTCAATATCAATGAAGAAGAAATACTCCCACGCTTTTCGTTTGCTGGGGCGGGATTCGATCTTGGTCATGTTGATGCGATAGCGGCGGAAGGCGGCCAAGGCGTTGTACAACGCGCCGGCTTTGTGCGCCACGCTGGTCATCAAGCTCGTGCGATCGTTGCCGGTGGGCGGGGTGGATTGCCGGCCCAGCACCAGGAAACGCGTGGCGTTGTCGGCATTGTCCTGGATGTCGTAATCGAGCACCGGCAGATCGTATTTCTCGGCGGCCAACAGGCCGGCGATAGCCGCGGAATACCGGGTCTTCACCGCCAGTTCCGCCGAGCGCGCGTTGGACGAGGTTTCGATGACCTCCACGCGCGGTAACCGCGTCTGCACCCAGCCGCGGCACTGGCCCAGCGACTGGGGATGGGCGTAAAGCTTTTTGATCTGTTCGTGCCGCCAGTTGCTTAACAAGCAATGTTGCACCGGCAATACGATCTGGGAAACGATCTTCAAGTCGCTATCCACGAACATGTCCAGCGTGTGCGTGACCACGCCCTCGGTGGAATTCTCCACCGGCACCACCCCGTAATCCGCCTGCCCCTTGCTCACCTCGGCAAAGACATCCGTGATGGTTTTTTGGGAGGAATAACGGAGGCTGGCCCCGAACCGGCGGATCGCTGCCTGATGCGTGAACGTGGCCTCCGGTCCGAGATAGGCCACGCACATGGATTTCTCCAGCGACAACGCGGCGGACATGATCTCGCGATACACCGCCTGCACGTGGGCGTTGGTCATCGGCCCGGCGTTGCGACGGGCGACGCGGTTGAGTACCGCGCGTTCGCGGTGCGGCGCGTAAAATTCCTGGCCGGCTTTGCGTTTGATCTCGCCGATGGCCAGCACGTGCTGCGTGCGCTCGTTCAACAGCCGGACGATTTGCGTGTCCAACCGGTCAATTGCCTTGCGATGTTCCGGGATATGCATGACGGGCCCATCATACGGCAAACCCCGTCCGGCGGCAGAAGAAAATTTTTGGTGCGGCTCGTTCCCGCAGACGACTTCCCCCCGCGGCTACGGCAACGGCGCGAATTGCCGGAGATATTTCACGGCCACATTCAACGGCTTGGGCCAGGGCGCGTGGAGGGAGAGCGGCTGCCCGGTGACCGGATGCGGCAGGGTCAGTGCTTCGACATGCACCACCGGTTGGGCAATGAGCGGGCGCTCTTCCCGATCGCGTTTCAACCGGTAGCCGGGTTTCAGTTGCGAAAGCAACAACGGCTCGCCGCCGTACACCGCATCGCCCACCACCCGCAAACCCAGGTGCCGCAGATGCACCCGCACCTGATGCCGCCGGAGGGTCAGCGGATCGCAGTGAAGCAGCGCATACCCCCGGAAACGCTCGACCAAGGTGATGATCGTGCGCGAACGTTTGCCGCGCCGCGAGTCCACGTGCATCCGATCCGGACGGGTGGGATGCGGGGCCAGCTTGGCGCTAATCTCTCCTCGCGGTTCGCGGGGCGTCCCCGCCACCAAGGTCGTCATCCGCAAAGCCGGTTTTTCCGAACCCAGCCAGGCCACCAGCTTGACCAGAATGGGTTTGGACTTGGCGAGTAACAGCAAGCCGCTGGCTTCCGCATCGAGACGATACGCGTTGGCAAGATAAGTGAGCCCACGCGTCACGGCCCACGGTTTGGCCGCGGCAATGCCGGCATGCAGCAGCGGCATCAGCGCCGGGCGCTCCGGGGCGGCGCGATCCGGCGAAACCAGCAACCCGGCGGGCTTGTTGAGCGCCAGCAAATGCGCGTCCTCATAGAGCACGGCAATCTCCCAAAACTCCCGCGTAGCCGGCGACGAGAGTTTGATGGGCGCGGGCGTTTTTTTAGTCATGCCGGGGCGGACGGAGATTACGCCGGAGGTTGAATCGCGATTGATCAATCAAAGGTTCCCACCACCGCTGCGCTGATTCCGCCAAGGGACGCAAAGCCTGCCGCCAGTTTCCCGCAACCGCCGATTATTGTGGGGCAGCGCCTCCCGGACCTTCGGCCGCCTGCATCTGGGCCAAGGCGGTGGTGCGCAGGCCTTCTTCGGCCTGTTTGCGGAACCATTCGTTGAACGCGTCGTTCTGCCGGATCTGCCGCAACGTGGCGGTGAACGCAGGCAAGTCGGTCTTCATCTTTGCTTCATCCAGCGGCAACCGGGATTGCACCTGAATGATCACTCCGCCGTGGCGCGTGAAGATCAGATCGCTGGCCTGTCCCACCGGCGTGTTGAAAGCGACTTGTTTGAATTGGGAAAGGGGCAGGTCGCGCTCAATTTCGGCCACCGACCGCGTGGCGAGCGAAACCGGCGGCAGAAGCACGGGTTTGAGTTTGGCCGCCGTGCAGAGTTCGGTGAAACTCTTGCCCGCAGCGAGCCCATTGGTCAGGGTGGCCTGAAACGCCTGCCCCGCCTGCCGCGCTTGTTGCACCGCCTGCTCATAACGCCAGTCGGCGGTGACCCGGTCCCGCACACTCTCAAATGGCGGAACTTCGCTCGGCACCCGGCGGTCCAGCGCCAGGATGTACACCGCGTCCTCTTCCACCACTGGGCTGGAGAAGGGGGTGTCGGCGCTCAGCTTGAAAGCGGCTTGCACAAAATTCAGGCCCACGTCCAGATCCAGCGGGCCCCGCTCGCGATCAAACGGCGCCAAAGCTTGCACGGGCAATTCTCGCGCCTGGGCCAGGGCACGCAGATTCCCGGCTTGGAGCGGTTCCTGATCGAACAGGACGGTAGCAAAATCATAAGCCGCGCGGCGCGCCTTGTTGAGCGCGTCGTGATGGATGATTTGTTCGCGAATCTTCGTCTTGGCCGCGTCCAGCGTCGGGGCGATGCGCACGTAATTGGTGCCCAAACGCTGCAAATTCGCCTCCACGATTTCGTTCAGATTCGTGGCGGACAATTCCGCCTCGGCCGCGGCGAGATGATTGGACGCGGGGAAGGCGACGACGCTGACCTGCACCCGCTCGGGCAGGCGATAGCGCGGCATCTGGTTGGTGTAGAATTGTGCCACCGGCTCGGCGGAAACGGCGATCGCCGGCAGATAATTCGTGGCGGACAGCACGACCATTTGCGTGGACAACTCCTCGTATTCCCGGGCGTAGGTTTCGCGCGCCTCCTCCGGTGTAACCAACCGGCCTGAACCTCCGATCAACGACGCCAGTTCCTGAATGGCGACCTCGTTGCGGACGAACCGCTCGAAATCCTTCCGCTGCATCCCGCGCGGCGCCAGAATCCGCTGCTCAAATTCCGCCAAGGTGCCCGCGCCCGCTTGTTCAAAAGCGCGCAGGATTTCCCGGGCCAGCTGCGCCACCACAGTGTCGCTTACATGGATGTTCAATTCTCGGGCCTTTTTCAGCAGCAGCAGCCGGTAAAACGTCTCGCGGACTTCGTTGAAGCCCGTGCGTTGCGCCTCTTTGTCCGGCCAGTCACCGTAGCGGGTGAAGAACATCAGATAGACTTCGCGGTTGGCGTCCGCGAACTTGTCGCGGGTGATGGTTTCTCCCGCAATCGTGCCAAAATTTTCACTGCGTATCGGCCCCCCCTGGCCTTGGCGTGTGGACGGATTGAAATAAATGACGAAGGCAATGACGACCACGATGATAATGATCACCCACAGCCAAGTCTGATGTTTGCGGATTGTGCCAAACATAATAAATCCCAGTCAAAATAAGGGAGCGAACCGTAACCAGCCGCCCCCGCCGGGTCAAACGCAAAAAACCGGTTCTTTGGGAAAGACTGGGGACATCGTGCCCCCCCGAAAGTGAAGCTCAAGGTGTTGAGCATCCGACGCAAGGATTTGATTCCGTGGAACTCGGCGGAACTGGGCGACATCCGATCTGGGAAACCCAAGCCGTCCAGCATGCCGGAACAATCGGAAATGAGGCGTGAAAACGGAGTTCGCTTTTGCCGCGGCCTCCGGTAATCTCCCCGCCAGTCAAACGATGAAAATCACGCTTAACTGGCTGAAACAATACGTGGATTTCGACGGCTCGCCCGAAGAACTGGCCGAGCGCCTCACCCTGCTCGGACTCGAGGTCGAGAGCATGACCAAGATCACCGGCGAGTTCGAAGGCATTGTGGTGGCGCAAATTCTTACGCGCGACAAAGTGCCCGGCGCGGACAAGCTCTCCGTCTGCAAGGTCAACGACGGCGCGGGCGAGCGCACGATCGTCTGCGGCGCGCAAAACCATCAGCCAGGCGACAAGGTCCCGCTGATTCTGCCGAATTACGCGTTGCCACCGGTGCCGGGCGCGACGACGCCGTTCGTCATCAAGGAACGCACGGTCTTTGGCATTGTCAGCCAGGGCATGATGTGTTCGCCCAAGGAACTGGGGCTGGCGGATGACGCCGGCGGCTTGCTCATCCTGCGACCGGACGCTCCCATCGGGCAACCGTTCGCTGAATACCTGGGCCGCACCGGCGGAGATGTGGTGTATGATCTGGAAGTCACTCCGAACCGGCCCGACTTGAACAGCGTCATCGGGATCGCGCGCGAGGTTGCTGCCGCCACCGGTAATCCGCTCAAGCTGCCCGCCGTGTCCGGCCGGGAAGCTGAAATCCGGGCCGAGGATTTGGTTGCCATCCGGATTCAAGCGCCCGACTTGTGCCCGCGCTACACAGCGCGCGTGGTCCGGGGGGTGAAGGTTGGCCCCAGCCCGGACTGGCTGCGGCACACGCTGGAGAAGGTTGGCATCCGCAGCATCAACAACGTGGTGGACGTAACAAATTTCGTAATGCTGGAAATCGGCCAGCCGCTGCATGCGTTTGACTATCACCTGATCGCCAAAACCGCCGGAGACCGGCCCACCATCGTCATCCGCCGCGCGCAGGCGGGCGAACGTTTTGTCACGCTGGACGACCAGGAACGCACGCTGACCGAAGACATGCTGCTCATTGCCGACGAGCAAAAAGGCATTGCCCTGGCCGGGGTGATGGGAGGCTTGAACACGGAGATCAAGGCCGACACGGTGGATGTGCTGATCGAGAGTGCGTATTTTCATCCGCCCAACGTCCGGCGTACCAGCAAGGCGCTGGGGCTGCGCACGGATGCCAGCTACCGGTTTGAGCGCGGGGCGGATATTGAGATCCACGACTGGGCCAGCCGGCGGGCGGCACAGTTGATTTTAGAGACGGCGGGAGGCCAATTGGCGGCGGGAATGGTGGACGCGTACCCGCAACCGGCGCCGCGGCGGGAGATTGCGTTGCGTTTTCCCAAGACCGACGCCCTGCTGGGCGTGACCATTCCGCCCGAGTTGCAGGTGGAGTTTTTGCGGCGCCTGGGCTTGGGGGTTGTGGTGCCGCCGGGGATTGCGCCGCAATCCGGCCGGCGCATGCCGCATACCACGGTGTTTCAGATCCCCTCCTGGCGCGTGGATTTGAAACGCGAGACGGATTTGATCGAGGAAATCGAGCGGCTCTACGGCGTGGATAAAGTGCCGCCCACACCGCCGCGCGGGGCGATCGGGGCCAATCCCTTCGACGCCGTTCACGATCAAATCGCCGAGGTGCGGCGGCTCCTCACGGGGCTGGGGTTAAACGAGGCCCAGGGACAGACGTTAATTTCCGACACAGCCGCGCAACGCGTGGTGCCGGCGGAAAACCTCGTCCGCCTGGCCAATCCATTGAGCAGCGACATGAACACGCTACGGCCGAGCCTGCTACCGGGCTTGATAGATTCGCTCCGTCACAACGTCAGCCATAAAAACGATGAAGTGGCGCTGTTCGAGGTGGGACGGATATTTCAAGCACGGACGGCGGCTGACGGCCCGGCGCCGGACAAGGCGGCGGCGAAACGCCACGTGCTTGGAGAAGAACGGCGCGTGGCCATCGCCCTCACGGGCCGGCGTCAACCGGTTTTTTGGAGCGGTGGCGAACGGGACGCCAAGTTTGACGGCAGCGACCTCAAAGGGTTGATCGAGGAATTATTGGAGCAACTCGGCGTGCGCGGGGCCAGTTACGCCCGGCGCACAGGCACCACCGCGTTGTTCCTTGAATCGGCCACGATTCATTTGGGCAAACAACCGCTGGGCGAACTGGGACTGCTACTGCCGCCGTTGGCGCGGGAACATGATTTACGCGACCCGGTGTGGCTGGCGGAATTGAATCTGGATTTGCTCATCGCGCGGCGGGCGGCGGGGAAATCGTTCCAAGCGCTCCCGGCGTATCCGGCCATTCGCCGGGACGTGGCAATGTTGGTGCCGGAAGCCGTTACCCACGAAGCGGTGTTGCGGGTGGTCCGGCAAACCCGGCCCGCCCACTTGGAAACCACGGAATTGTTTGATGTATTCCGCGGCCGAAACATTCCGGCGGGACAGAAAAGTCTCGCCTACGCGTTCACCTATCGGTCCGGGGAAAAGACCCTGACCGACACCGAGGTCAACGCGGCGCACGAAAAACTCGTGGCGGCCTTGAAGCAAAAACTGCAAGCGACGGTGCGCGAAGGGTGAGGTCGCAGAATATCGGGAATATAGGGAAAGCTGGGGGACATCGTGCCTCCGGTGGAGAGGTCGGGGTAAGTAAAATTGTTGGCGCTGGGCAGGGTTGAAAGGGCACTGGTTTAAGACGGCGCCAACCAAGTCTGGGGCGTGGCATCGGGGGATTTGTAGGGTCTGCCATTCCTTGCCGCGGTTGGGCCGCACCAGATTGAAGCACTGCCAGTAAGTGGTGACTTTGGCCCAACCACCGGCTGAACCGCGGAAGGTAACGGCAATCAAATCCCAAGGCGCACCCGATGGCGGACAGTCCCTGCTTCTGCTGATTTTCCAGGGACTCACTGTCGTTATCGGTTTGTCAGACCACGCAGAGAGATCAACGTCATGACCCGCCGGAAAATGGCAAGTTTTTGTCGCAGCGACGGCGCCATGACTCCACCTTGCCCCGGATGCTCAACACCTTGAGCTTCACCACCGGGGGGTCACGATGTCCCCAGTCTTTCCTATAAAAATCCAAAATCGTTTTGCCAATCCCACCGCCAGTTTCTACCTTGCGCGCTATGGATGCCATATCATCCGCCCTCCCCGGCGCCGCGCCCGCCGGTCAAGGCCGACTCATGTCGCTTGATGTGTTTCGCGGCGCGACCATCGCGTCCATGATGCTCGTGAACAATCCCGGCAACTGGAGCGCAGTTCACGCGCCTTTGTTGCACGCGGACTGGCACGGCTGGACTTTCACCGACACTGTGTTTCCGTTTTTTCTCTGGATCGTGGGGGTAGCGATTCCGCTCTCGGTCACGCGCCGCATCGAACAAGGCCAGAGCCGGCGGCAACTGCTGGGACACGCTTTGCGCCGCACGGTAATCCTTTTCGGCCTTGGCTTGTTCCTCGCCGGCTTTGGCTGGTTGATTGACGGTTCACTGGCCACCAAAGGATTCCAAGGGTGGTTGCATGATGTCGCCACGAACCTTCGTATCCCGGGAGTCCTGCAACGCATCGCCATTTGTTACCTGGTGACGATGGTGATTTTTTTAACGGTGCGGATTCGCGGCCAGATCGCCTGGATCATCGGCTTGTTGCTGGGCTATTGGGCGTTGATGATGTTCGTCCCCTTCCCGGTAACGGTGGATGGCGAGACCCATTGCGTGTCCGGATTGCTGGAGAAAGGAAAAAATCTCTCCGCTTACGTGGACAACGCTGTTTTCAACGGTCCGGTCATCGGCACGCATGTCTGGCGGTCCACCAAAACTTGGGATCCGGAAGGCATTGTGAGCACGCTGCCCGCCATTGCGACGTGCCTGTTCGGCGTGCTGGCGGGTCATTTGCTGCGTCTGCCCCGGTCGCCCGCGGAAAAGACCGCGTGGATGATGGTGGGGGGCGCGCTGTTGATGTGGTTGGGGCTGTTGTGGGATCTGGCGTTGCCCATTAACAAACCGATTTGGACCAGCTCGTATGCCGTGTTCATGGCGGGTCTGGCGATGGTTTGTCTGGGAGTTTATTACTGGTTGATTGATGTGCAGGGCTGGCGCAAGTGGTGCCGGCCGCTGGTGGTTTTCGGCATGAACGCCATTGCCGTGTATGTGGTGGCCGGTTTGCTGGGACGGATTTCCCTTGAGGTCAAAATCGGGACCGGATCGCAGGCCGTTGCCCTGAAAACCTGGTTGTATCGGGGATTATGCGGGCCCTTTGCCAGCCCGGATACGGCCCCCTTTTTGGGATGCCTCGCCAGCCCTAAAAATGCGTCGCTGCTTTGGGCGCTGATGTATGTCCTGCTGCTTTATTTGATCGCTTACGGCATGTATCGCCGGAAATGGTTTGTCAAACTCTAGTCGCGTCCGCGGGTAACGCCGCCATTGAAAACTTTCCGCGCTTCGCTCATGCTGCCGGTGTGACGCTAGGCAAAACCATCGTGTTGCTTATGGCGGGTTGGAGTCTTCTGCCGGGATGCAAAAAACCGGGAGAAACGCGGCTGACGCCGCCGGTGGACCCGGTGTATGGTCACCTGCTGCAAGCGCAACCCCGGTTGCCCACGATCAAGGTCTGGCTCGGTGACCAGGAACTCACGGCTGAAATTGCCCGTGAACCGGTGCAAATCGCCACCGGCATGATGTTCCGCACCAACATGCCCGAGAACACCGCCATGATTTTCGTCTTTCCCGACGCCCAACCCCGGAGCTTTTACATGCGCAATTGCGTCGTGCCGCTCTCGGCCGCTTATCTCGCGCCTGACGGCACGGTGATGGAATTGATTGATCTGCATCCCGGCAATGAACTCGGCGTCGCCTCGCAAGCAGCCAACATCCAGTTCGTGCTGGAGGTGCCGCAGGGGTGGTTCAGCCGCCACCACATTACTCCGGGCGCCCTGGTGCGCACCGAACGCGGATCGCTCCAAGAAACATTTTTCCCCGGCCGCCGCCCGGTCCCGGTACCATGAAAATCGCGCTGGCGCAAATTAATCCCACCGTTGGCGATCTGACCGGCAATGCGGCGCGCATTCTTGAGGCCTATCGTCGTGGCGCAGCGTCCGGCGCGCATGTCGTGGTATGCCCTGAACTCTGCCTCACTGGTTATCCCCCTCTGGATTTGTGCCGACAGAAAAGTTTCGTTCAACAAAGTCTCGCCACCTTGGAACATCTGGCCGCCGCCACAAATCAGACGGCTTTGCTTGTCGGTTGTGTTGGGAAAAACAAGACCCACCTGAGCCGCGCTCTGACCAATTCTGCGGCATTGTTGCATGCCGGCAAAATCCTGGCCACGCGCGCCAAAACGCGGTTGTCCATCTGTGATGATTTCGACGAAAACTATTATTTTGAGCCCGCTACAGAAAATCTACCGATGACCATTGGAGGGCGTTCGGTTGGGCTGACCCTTGGCGCGGATATCAGCGGCGACGACGATTGCCGGACAGCCCGGCTTGGTCCCCCGAGTCCGCTCGCAGCGCTAACGACGGCCGGCGCCGAAATCATTTTTAATCTGGCCGCGTCGCCCTGGCATGTGGGTCGCACCCGCACCCGCTACGAGAGCTTGCGCGGCCTCGCGCAACAGTGGCGGCGGCCTGTGGTCTTTTGCAATCAGGTCGGCGGAAACGATGAGTTGATCTTCGACGGCGGCAGTCTCGTTTGCAATGCCGCCGGGCAACTTGTAGTCCAAGCCCGGCTGTTCGAGGAGGATTTGGTGGTTGTGGATGTTGACCACGCGCCGCCTGTTGCGTTTCACGAAACGGCGGACGAAGAATCACTCTACCGGGCGTTGGTGTTGGGGTTGCGCGATTATTTTCACAAGTGCGGATTCCAAACGGCGGTGCTGGGGCTGAGTGGCGGGATTGATTCGGCACTCGTGGCGTGCCTGGCCGTCGAGGCGTTGGGGCCGGAAAACGTCCACGGCCTGGCGTTGCCGTCGCCATTTTCTTCGCCGGGCAGCCTTGACGATGCCCACGCGCTGGTCTGGAACCTCGGCATCCGCTGCGATGTGCTTCCCATCCAGTCGGTGTTTGCGGCGTGCCGAGAGCAGTTGCAACCGATTTTTGGTGATCGTTCCGAGGACCTTACCGAGGAAAACCTGCAGGCGCGCATCCGCGGCACGCTCTTGATGGCCCTCGCGAATAAGTCGAATTCGCTCCTTTTGACGACCAGCAATAAAAGCGAACTGGCCGTCGGCTACTGCACCCTGTACGGCGATATGAACGGCGGATTGGCCGCCATCAAGGATGTGCCTAAAACGATGGTGTATCGCGTCGCTCACTGGATCAATCGCACGCGCGAAATCATACCCGCAGCCAGTATCACCAAAGCGCCCTCTGCCGAACTGCGTCCGCATCAGACCGACCAGGATTCACTGCCCCCCTACGATGTGTTGGACGCCATTCTCGATGCCCGCTTGTTGCAGGGCAAGACGGCGTCGGAAATCATCGCCGACGGCTTCGACGAAGCCACGGTGCGCCAGGTCATCCGCCTGATTAATGTAAGCGAATACAAACGGCGTCAAGCCGCGCCGGGATTGAAGGTGACCACTCCGGCGCTGGGGCCGGTCCGGCGCATGCCGTTGGCGCAACGGTTCCGCGAATGAAGAGACAACCGGTTTAACCGCGATTCCTTATGCCAAACAACATTGCCATTGCCATCGGCGCCCATCCGGACGACATCGAGTTCTACATGGCCGGAACTCTGCTTCAGTTGAAAGCGGCGGGTTGGGAAATCCATTACTTCAACATTGCCAACGGCAGTTGCGGCAGCCAGGTGTACAACGCCCGGCAAGCCCGTACCATCCGCCGCGCCGAAGCCCGGCGCGCCGCCAAGGTCCTTGGCGCACACTGGCACGCGAGCCTGTGCGATGACTTGGAGATTTTTTACGAGTTGAAACTGCTCCGCCGCGTGGCAGCCGTCATCCGCGAAGTGAGGCCCAACATCATCCTGACGCATCCGCCGGTGGATTACATGGAAGACCACACAAACACTTGTCGGTTGGTGGTCACCGCCGCGTTTGCGCACGCCATGCCGAATTTTCGTTCCGTGCCGCCGCGGCCCACCGCGGACTACGATACGACGATTTACCATTGCGTCCCGCATTCCATGCGTGATCCCTTGCGGCGGTGGGTGCCGTCCGAAATCTTTGTGAACACCACGGCCGTGCTGGACCAGCAATGCGCCGCGTTGGCCGAGCATAAAAGCCAACAGGCGTGGCTGGACGCGACCCAGGGTCTGGCGTCCATGGCCGACAAAGTGCGGGAGGTCGCCCGGGCGGTGGGCAAGCAGTCCAAAAAATTCCGGTTCGCCGAAGGCTGGCAGCGACACTTGCACTATGGCTTCAGCGCGGAGGAAGTGGACCCACTGCGGGAAGCGTTGGCGAAGGATTATCTATTGAACCCGAGTTATCCGCAGGCCTGACCCGTCACCGGCCTTTTCCTTCACGCGCCAAAAAGACGGGCTCGCCAGCAGCCGAATCAAGAGCTTGGGCGGAGCGACTTTGTGGAGGATGGGCGGAAGCGCTGCCTTTCATGGAATTAAGGCCCGCCGCCGCCAGATACCCCAACCACACGGCAACCAAGCAGAGCGCGACAGAGGCCAGCACGTTAACGCCCGCTTGAAGCCGGTGCCCTTGCCGCGCCAGTTCCAAGGTTTGCCAGCTAAACGAAGAGAAGGTGGTGTAGCCGCCCAACACTCCGTAAAACAAAAACAAGCGGAAATGATCCGGCGCCAGCCCGCGGCCGACCGAACTCAGCAAGGTGGCCAGAAAGCCGATGGCAAACGAACCGGAGATATTCACAAGCAACGTGCCCAACGGGAACGTGGTGCAGTGCCGCGCCACAATGCCCGAAAGCCAGAAGCGGGACACGCTGCCCAGCGCGCCACCCGCGGCAATCCATAAATAAGCCAACATAGACAAAAACCGGCTCAGATTGGGGCGGGACGGCGCGATTGTCACCGCAAAAACCCGGGCATCCCGCTCCGGCTTGAAATGGCCGGACATGGGCTGGATTTCCCCAATGAGGTCTCTGTGGCGATTAACGGGAAAGGCGTTTGAAAACGGTCTTGGGCCCGGTTATTTTTCGCTGCCGTGCTTTATGATCGTGATTACATGCGTCCGGCGCCGGTTGCCCGGGAAGCTATTTTCCGCGGACGGTTGTCGTGGACTCTCGGGTTGGTCCTTGTGAACGCCGCGGCCTTTGTGCTTCAAGAGCTGGCCTACCGCGTCCTCCCCCGCTTTCCCACCAACGAGATTTTCGCGTTGAGTGTGCAGGGGTTGAAAAGTGGGTTTTTGTGGCAACTCCTGACCTTCCAATTCATGCACGGTGGACTGTGGCACCTGTTATTGAATTGCTGGGTCATTTACATGTTTGGCCGCGATATGGAGACGACCCTGGGCGGGCGTAATTTGCTCCTGCTCTATTTCGGCAGCGGCGTGATTGGCGGAGTGTTTCAAATGTTGGCGGCGGGGTTGTTCCCGACGCAATTCGGCGGGGCGGTGGTCGGCGCTTCGGCGGGCGCTTTTGGCCTGGTGGCGGCGTTTGCCATGCTATATCCGCAACGCCCATTGACTTTGCTGCTGTTTTTTGTGCTGCCGATTACCCTGCGCGCCCGGTATCTCCTGCTCATCAGCGGACTGCTGGCCTTGTTTGGTATTTTGTTTCCGGGAGATGCCGTCGCGCATGCGGCGCATTTGGGCGGCATGTTTGCCGGCATGGCCTTCATTCGCCGGATGTCCCGGCGGGCAGCCGCACCCAACTTGGCCCCGCCGGTCCCGCGTCGGCGGCCCTTGCTGGTGGCCACACGTCGGCGCCAAGGGAATGAAGAACCGACGCGCCCGATTACCGCGAACGATCTGTCCGCCGATGAGTTTATCCGCCGGAAAGTGGACCCGATTCTTGATAAAATCTCCACGCACGGCCTGCACAGCCTGACGGAAGGCGAACGCCAAATCCTCGAGATCGCCCGCAAAAAAATGGGACCGCACTAACGCGCGGGCGGCCTGACTTGCAGGCAGGACTCGACGCCTCCGCCAGAGTTTTTTAATCTGCGCCCGCATGATTACGCGCTATTCCCGTCCCGAAATGCAGGCCATTTGGACCGACGAAAACAAGCTCAAGCTCTGGTTGCAAATCGAACTCCTCGCCAGCGAGGCGCTGGTGAAAGAAGGCGTCGTGCCCACTAGGGATTTTAAGAAGATCAAAGCCGGCTGCGCAAAATGGTTCGCCAATCTGCCTGGACTGGTCGCCCGCCAACGCGAGTTGGAAAAAGTTTTGAACCATGACGTGATCGCGTTCACCACCGCGGTCGCGGAAGCCATCAACGACAAGGCGAGCCGCTGGTTTCATTTCGGGCTCACCAGCAGCGACGTGGGCGACACCTGCTACGCCGTGCAAATGCAGCAAAGTGCCGATCTCCTCATTGCCGATGTGAAAAAACTGCTGCCCGTCATTGCGCGCCGCGCGTGGGAATACAAGTTCACGCCGTGCATCGGGCGCAGTCACGGCATTCACGCGGAGCCGACGACTTTTGGTTTGAAACTCGCGCTCATGCACGACGAGTTCAAGCGCGCGCTGCGGCGTCTGGAAACCGCGCGCGAAGTGGTCAGCGTGGGCAAAATTTCCGGCGCCGTCGGCACAAGCGCACATTTGTCACCGCGCGTCGAAGCTTACGTCTGCAAAAAACTTGGCCTGCGCCCCGCGCCCATCGCCACGCAAGTTGTGCAGCGCGACATTCACGCGGAATTCCAGAGCGCCATGGCACTCGTCGGAGCGAGCATTGAACGTTGGACCGTCGAGTTCCGCCACTTACAACGCACCGAAGTACTCGAAGCCGAAGAACCATTCAGCAAAGGCCAAAAAGGTTCGAGCGCCATGCCGCACAAGCGCAATCCCATCACGTGGGAACGGCTGACCGGTCTCGCACGGGTGCTGCGCGGCAACGCCCTCGCCGCGCTGGAGAACGTCGCCCTCTGGCACGAGCGCGACATCAGCCACAGCAGCGTCGAGCGCATCATCTTTCCCGACAGTTGCACGCTGCTTGATTACATGTTCGGCCTGCTCACGCGGCTGATGGACGGACTTGCGGTTTATCCGGAGAACATGAAGAAAAACCTCGGCCTCTCGCTCGGCATGTGGAACAGCCAGACCGTACTGCTAGCACTCATTCGCAAGGGTCTAACGCGTGAAGCTGCCTACAAGCTCGTGCAGGATGCCTCCATGAAAACTTGGGAAGTTAAACACGCCGGCCGCGACGATGCAGACTTCGTGGAAGTGCTGAAAGCCACGCCGGAGGTGGCCAAGCATTTCAAGCGGGGCGAACTGGAGAAGCTTTGCTCCCTGGCTTTCCATTTCAAGGAAGTGAACCGCCGGTTTAAAAAATTGGGGCTATAGTCATTCCGGACAATAGGACTAAGAAGACCAAGGTGACGAAGAAACTCGAGACGGGCCCTTCTTCGTCTTCTTCGCCCCATCCAAGTTTCATTCCACCGCACGGCGGCGACCAGAAGCTGCTGGTCTGCCGCCCGCAGGGGTGCTCTCACCCGCGAGCTACAATCAGAAGACCAGCCTGGCGCTGTTTTGTCCCATCACGAATCAGGCTAAGGGATATCCTTTCGAGACCGCACTTCCCCAACCGCCTTTACGCCTGTCCGATTCGCCATCTTCTCTCCTCGCCAAGATTCCCACACTTCGCCGCAATTCAGTCTGGCCTGAACTTGCTTCGGTCATTTATTTTTTCTCGCATGAAGATGGTATATGCATCGGCTGCGAAGGAGAACGCGATTCTTGGGCGGTCTGTTCGGTTGGGATTGGGGATTCTCTGTTTGCTCGTGGGTGGCCCCATCCCGCATGGCGGGGCTGCCGAGCCCGCCGGGGCTGGGGCCTTCCGTTTTGCGGAAGTGAGCAATCAATCGTTGGGACTGTGGGAGGGCGGTAAACCGGTTTTCGTTTACAATCACGGTGTCATCACGCGCGCGGGCGTGCCGGCCGACCGGGCGCGCAGCAGTTATGTGCATCCACTCTACGGCCTGGACGGCGAGGTGTTGAGTGATGATTTTCCGAAAGATCATTACCATCATCGCGGCCTGTTTTGGGCCTGGCCGCACGTGAGCATCGGCGAGCAACATTATGATTTATGGATGCTGCAGGGCATCCGCCATCAGTTCGAGCGCTGGCTGCAAAAATCCACCTCGCCTCAAGGCGCTGTCTTGGGCGTGGAAAACGGCTGGTACGTGGGGACGGAAAAGGTGGTGACGGAAAAAGTCTGGTTGCGCGTGCCGCCCGCCGGACCGGATGAGCGCGCGATTGATTTGGATTTCGAATGGACGCCCATCCGCGCTCCGCTCACCCTGGCGGGGGCCGCCGGCAAAAGTTACGGGGGATTGACGTTGCGGTTTGCTCCTGGCACCAATACGGCCATCACTATCCCGGCGGGACTGACCACGGCGGATCTGCCCATGACCAACCTGCCGTGGGCGGACCTGACGCGCCGGTGGCAGGCCGAACCGGTGACCAGCGGCGCCGCGATTTTTGTGCATCCGAGTCATCCGGATTTCCCGCCGCAATGGTTGACCCGTCATTACGGGGTGCTCTGCCTCGGCTGGCCCGGGGTGAAACCCGCCACCTTTGCGCCCCGCGAATCCATCCACTGCCGGTATCGCGTGTGGATCCATCGCGGCCCGGCCACCGCCGGCCGGCTGGCGCGGGCGTATGCGGAATTTCGCTGACCGGGGGGGGCGCGCCGGCGCGCGGGAATAATCTGGTAATTCCTGTTGACGCCGGGAATGGCTTTGCTACAAATGCGGGTGTCTGATCAAAAGCGATCAGTGTTGGTGTCATAAAGACAGATTGTCAGTCAGAAGATAGAACGAACGACATTCAGCGAAGCTGCCGGTTGCAGTCCTCCCACTTCCGTTTCTTGAGCAGACGTTTACGTTATGAATCCAACTCGATTGTTTGTTGGCAACCTGTCCTATCAAACGCTGGAGAACGACCTGCAGGATCATTTTTCCCAGGCCGGTGTCGTCACTTCGGTGAACCTGATGTTTGACAAGGTTACCGGCAAATCCCGCGGCTTTGCGTTTGTGGAATTTGCCACGCCCGAGGAAGCCGCGCGCGCGGTCGAACAATTCCACAACAAGGAATTTCAAGGCCGCCCGCTCACCGTGAACATCGCCCGGCCGCGCGAAGAACGCCCGCCGCGATTGAGCGGGCCGCGGAGCGAACGGGCCGCCCGGTAAGCCAACTTTCCCACCACGGGCCGGGGCGCGTTTGCTTCGGCCCGTTTTGTCAGGACAAAAAGCGGGAGACCCGTGCGTCGCCGCCGCCTGAGATGAGGGACGAAAACGGGCATAAGCCGGATTGACACCGGCGGGGAAAAGGCTAATCCTATGCCCGTTCCCGGAACAACATCATGAGCAATTATCAAACACCACCCACCACCAGCCCGGAAGGGGCCAACAAAAAGATCGCCGCCGGTATCTGTGGCATCCTGTTGGGCGCCCTCGGCATTCACAAATTCATCCTCGGTTACACCAAACAAGGCCTCATCATGTTGCTGGTTACCTTGCTGACGTTCGGCTTGGCCGGTTTCGTCATGGGGATCATTGGCCTTATCGAGGGCATCCTCTATCTGACCAAGAGTGACGAGGAATTCGTCCGCGTTTACGTGCAAAACAAGCGGGGCTGGTTTTAACGCTGGGCGCTAAATCGAGCCGCGCTCGTTACCGGAGGGAAGCCTCCCGCCGTCTCCATCCGATGAAAAGAGGAGGCTGGCCGCCCGACTGCCTACTTTGGACGGAATTCGGGGCTGTACCGAGTTGCAGCATTTCTGGTCACACTTGAATCGCGCTTGGGTCAGTAAGGAACAAAGATAGGTGCAGGCCGGAGCCGCGGGCGCGAATTGCAGCATTGGGGCGGTAAAATTTTTCTCACCGCCCTCGTTTTTTCGCATCGCTACTCACCCAGGTTGCGACGTAGGAGGGCGTCTAAACGGGCGGGCGCAACCACCGTGAGCACCGTGCCTTTCACGGTCAGCAATCCCTGTTCCCGGAAGCGCGCCAGCGTCCGCGACAACGTCTCGCTCACGGTCCCGAGTTCGGCGGCCAGCAGCCGCTTGGTCATGCGCAATTGAATGGTCACCGGTTTCAGGCTGGCCGGGTCGGGACAGCGTTTCATCAACCAGTTGGCCAGCCGGGTTTCCACGTCCTTGAGCGTCAAATCCTCCAACAACCCCACCAGCACCCGCAGGTGGAGGCTCATGGCGGCCATGATCCGCAGGCCCAGTTCGGGTTGCCGCCGGAGCAGCACGAGGAATCCGTCTTTTTGCACCAGCAGGACTTGGGACGCCTCCAACGCCCGCGCGTCGGCCGGATAGCCGGTGGGCGTGGCCAGCGCGACTTCCGCAAAACTCTGCCCGGCCCGGAAAATGTGGATGACCTGTTCCTTGCCCGCGGCGGTGACCCGGTGGACGTTGATCGCGCCTTTTTGTACAAGATAAAAGCCCCGGGCCGGCTCGCCTTCGCGGAAAAGATATTCCCCCTTTTCCAGCCGCCGCACCAGCGTGATTCCGGCCACGGCGGTCAAATCGGCCGGCGGCAACCCGGCAAACAGCCGACAGGTGCGCAGCGTGTTAATCACCGCGGCTTGTTTTAATTCAGCGAGGTTGTTGGCCATGACCGCGGGCTTTGTACCCAACCGCCGCCCCCCTCGCCAGCCGAAAACAGCCCCGCCCGCCCCGCCTGCAAAATATGGCTGTTCTTTGGCAAAGCCCGTGTAGGCGGTTTTCCGGCGCGCTCCTACGGTGCGGGGGTAGTTTGTGCAAGAGTTGACTGACAAGCCCGCCGCCATGACGGAGCACCCGGAGAAGAAAAAACGCACCGGGCCCTTGTTGGCCGCCAGCGGGGAGACGGCGTTTGGGTCGCCCCGCGACTTTCTGAACAACCGGTTCGTGTACACCGTGATTTCCCCCCGGGTCCGGGGCCTGTCGGTGGGGGTCAACATGAATCCCGACAAACTCTGCAACTTCGATTGTGTCTATTGCGAAGTGCATCGCGAACTGCCCTCGCGCGAAAAAAGTCTGGACGTGGACGTCATGGCTGCGGAGCTGCATAAAACCCTGGCGTGCGTGCAGGCCGGCCGGTTGCGCGAGCGGCCGCTCTACCGCGCGTTGCCCCCGGAATTGTTGAAATTGCGGCATGTGGCCCTCAGCGGGGACGGGGAACCCACCCTTTGCCCGAACTTTGATGAAGCGGTGGAAGCCGTGGTGCATGTGCGGGCGCTGGGAAAATTTTTCAAATTGGTGCTGATCACTAATGCCACCGCATTGGACCGACCGCAGGTGCAGGAAGGGTTGCGTCATTTCACCCGGAGCGATGAGATCTGGGCCAAATTGGACGGCGGTTCGCAAGCCTACCTGGACAAGGTCAGCAAGGTGCCGGTGCCGTTGGAAAAGATCATGGCCAATATCCTCGCGCTGGGCCGGCAGCGTCCCGTGATCATTCAAAGCCTTTTCCCCGCCGTTCAAGGCGAGGAACCGCCCGCCGGGGAAATTGAAGCCTTCGCGCAGCGCCTGCTCGAACTCAAAAAGGGCGGCGCGCAGATTTCTTTGGTGCAGATTTACTCCGCCACCCGCCCGGCGCCGCGTTCTGAATACGGTCACCTTCCCTTGCGCTGTCTCTCGCGCATCGCTCAGACTGTGCGGCAGATCACCGAGTTGAAAGCGGAAGTGTTTTAATCCACGGGTGGCGTCAAAACTCGCCCGCCCGCCGGATCAGATCAAAATATCCGAGCCAGAACGCCATCACCTTCCACGCAATCAAACCCGCCACAATCAGGTAAAATAAACGGGGCGTCCATTGAGCGAGCGCGGTAAACTTTTGCGTGGCTTCGTCCTGATAATAGCGTTGCAGCCGGCGCAAGGTTTCGTCCAACCGGCCGCTGGCTTCGCCGGTGGCGTATTGGCTGGCAAACATTTCCGGGAAGACCCGTTGGGCGCGCACCAGCTCGGCCGGGGTGCGTCCGGTTTCCAGCGGTTGCCGCCAGCCCGCCACCACCCGCGCCAATGCCGGCGAACTGCTGGCCTGCGCCGCCAGAGGCCAGGCCTCAACGATGCTCACCCCGGCGTTGATCAACGCTTCCAGAGCCATCGCCAACCGGCTCAACGCCAAAGCCCGTCGCCCGGCCCCCAGCAACGGCACGCCGTGCAACAGTTTTTCCCATAACGAACGCCAGCCTTCTCCGTGGCGGCTCTGCGCCGCGAACAGACCCAAGCCCACCACCGCATAGAGTGGCAGCAACACCCCCAAAGTTTTTCGCAGATACGCCACGCCGTCGCCCGTGGCGAAGAATTGAGAGAACGGCAACAGGAACACTGCGAAGTGCAAAAGAAAGATTGGATACGCCAGTCCGCCGAGCCACTGCCGCGCCATCCGGGCCCGTTCCTCGTGATAATCCCCCAACGACCGCAGGCAATCCTCCAAGCGACCACTCCGCTCGGCGGCTTCGAGCAGGGCGGCTTCAAACGGCAGAACCCAGCGGCCCGCGCGGACGGCTTCCGCAAAGGTGGCGCCCCGATGGAGCGCTTCCACCATCTGCCGCAACGGCTGCTGGAACTCGGCCCCAGGCGGATGCCGTTGGAGTTGTTCCACTGCGGGAATCAAGCCCACGCCCGCCCCCGTCAACGCGGCGAGTTGATGGTAAAGCCCGGCCCGGCGGGTCAGTTGTCCGGGAGTTATCAGGAAGGGCATGCGCCCTCCGGAGCGGGTCAGGCGGCGACGCGGTCGAGACTGGCCTTGAGCTCGCGTTTGCTTTTCGCCCCCACCATCTGCTGCACGACTTCGCCCCCTTGGAACAGGAGCAAGGTGGGAATGGCCCGGACGCCATACTGGGCGGCCAGCGATTGGTCGTCGTCAATGTTGACCTTGCCAATGCGTACACGGCCGGCGAATTCATCGGCCAGTTCGTCCAACACCGGCGCGATCATTTTGCAGGGGCCGCACCATTCAGCCCAGAAATCCACCAGCACCGGCGCCGGGGATTGCAGCACTTCCTGGGTAAAGTTCTGTCCAGTCAGCGTCAAAACATGGGGCGAAGCCATAACTCGTCCAACAGGGATGAGGCGCCGCCGGCCTTCGGCGGCACCGGGTTATTCCAACGGCAGTAAAAACGCGAGATACGCCACGACCCCGACCGCAATCAGCGCCGCCACCATGGCCCCGATGGCCAATCCCTTGTCCAAACCGCTCACCACGGCCACCGCAGGCGCGGCGGCGGGGCGGACAGGCGCAGCAGCCGGTGCCGGACGCGCGGCCACCGGAGCGGCGGCGGCGGCACGGGGCGCCGCAACGGGCGCCGGTGCCGCCGCAGTGGGCACGGCGGGTGCAGCCGGTGCGGCGGCCGGCGGTGCCATGGGGGTGCCCGTACCAGCCGGACCTCCGGGCGGAAGGGTCGGCAATTTGATCGTCGGGGCCGCAGTCGGTTTCGGCGGCAGGGTGATCCGGACCGTTTCCTTCTTCGGCTGGACCTTGCCGGTTTCTTTCTTTGGCGGCACAGCGCCACCCGGGAGATTCGGAATGTTTTCTGCCATAAAATCTACGTGAGTCGCAGCCTAAAATCCGCGGCGGGCCCTGTCAAACCCATATTCCCGATATTTGAGAAAGACTGGGGACATCGTGACCCCTTGGTGAAGATTGGCGTGCTGAGCATGCGCTGGAAGGAAAAGCTGCGCTCAAGCCTTACCACAAGGTTTACGCGTGTCCCCATACCGCTGAAGCCGGCCCTGTGTCAACGGGGGAAGTGAAACGTAGGCTGGGCTACGTGACGGATCACCCGGTGCTCTGGGTCGCTCCGGGTGTACAACGCAAAACTGAAAGGAGATTGTGAGTAACTGCCGTCCCGCCAACGCCGCCAACGGTGTTGCAGTATGAAGAACGGCGCCAACGCGCGTCGCCAAGCTGGCGCGGTTGACCGCAGCCGCCGCCATTCAGCCTGCGCTACTGCTTGCCGGCCCAGATTTTTCCCGGTGTGGGTAAAGACGGAGGTAAATTGCCCGAGGGCGGCCATGCGAACACCCGCGCGCAACAGCCGCACCATCCACTCCCCGTCGCCGCCAGCCCGATAGCTGGCGTCAAAATCAAATTTCCCGTCTGCCAGCAAGCGGCGACGAAAAAAGACACCGCAACTGTAGGTCGATAAATGGCACGTCCAAGTGTGCCCCAGCAGGGGGGGTTGTACTTTGCGGTGGCTCAGGTATTGCCCCGTCGCATCCACCATGATTACATGTCCCAGAACAACATCCACATCCGGGTGCACTGCAAAAAACTGACCAACGGATTTCAACGCGTCGGGCAGGTATTGTTCGTCGCAGTTGAGGCAGCCGCAGATTTCCCCGGTGGCACGGCGGAGCCCCCGATTCAGCGCGTCATACATCCCGAAGTCGGGCTCCACAAAGGCTCGGACGCGTGGATCTTGTGGCAACCAGTCCAGCGTGCCATCTCGCGAGCCGGCGTCTTGAACGATGTGCTCCAACTCCACCTCTTGATCTGCAACGGAAGCTACGCAGAGTTTCAACCACGACGAATGCTCGTAGCTGGCCGTAATGATGGAAATCAAAGGCAGGGACATGGCGGCGTGGCGATGCTTTTAGCGACTGGAGAAGATTTGGAGCTGGAAGCGTTCACAATCGGGATCCATGGCCGAAACGCGGCATTCCTTTGGACAGGATTCCTGGTCACTTCTGAAGTTAAGAACGGCGTGGCGTGGCTCGTCTGGGTTCCGTTCAAGCCACCCGTGTTTCTCCAAGCGAGTCCACATAAATTCACCGGCAGCGGTCTTGGTTGAAACCAAGAATTAACTCTGAGCGGGTGACGGAGGCGACAAGGGGGCCGGCAGCGAACGGGTGCGAGGTGCGACTGGCGGCGCCGCTTCTGCGCGGACTGGAACCGAGGAGGCTTGACCATTCAACGCGACGCTCAACCCCACAAGACCGGTGAAATGGACCAATTCATAATAGAATCCGCCGAAGACGACGAGAAAATGGAAAATCCGGGCCACAAACAGGGCCAGCAACAGCGTATTGACTGTGCGCAGTTCCGGGGCTCCATAACGGTATTGCTGCACCAGCCAACGCCAACCCGCCACCCAAAACCAAATCAGAGCTATGACCCCGGGCAATCCAAAGGGAATGATGACCGAGAGCGGCCCATTGTGATAATCTCCCACCATTTCGGCGGACAACCCGGTTGAATCTTGGCGAAATCGGAATTGCCGCAGAAAATCAAACTCACGAAGATCCAAGGCACACCCTTTGCCCAGGATCAAGTACCGTGGCACATCCGGGAGAACGCGTTTCCACATTTGAACCCGCCAGTCTGTAGATGCCTGGGCATCATGTGCCACCTGTGGGCTAACCTTGACCGGTAGAACGCTCAAAGCGCGTTGAATTTGATAAGGCAATCGGTCAGCCAAGGGAAATATCAGGGCGCCGGCCAACGCCACCCCAACCACCACCAACGGCAAATTTTTACCGCGCAACAATCCCTCCAGGTAAAACAGGATTCCCGTCACCGCCAGGATGAGGAGCAAATAGGATCGGTACCCGCCAAAAAGGCAAACCGTGAGGAAGCCAAACAAGAAGAAGATCCGCAACGGGCGGTTCAGATTTAACAAATCACGAATGGGGTAGCGTGCGAGCAGGTAAAAAACGCCAATCATTCCTGCCATGGACATTCCATACATTCGCAATCCGACTTCCCCCGCCTTCAACTCCACGGTGCCGGGGAGAAATTCAACGGGGAAAACCATATAAACAAAATAGAGGTAGCTTGACGCAAATGCGGATGTGCTGCCGATGGCCTGCGTTAGACCGCCCAGGAAAAATAACCCGACATAAAGATAAGCTTTTTCGGGAGGGATCCGGCGGGCGCTCAAGGCAAAATACCCCATAATAGCGGCCAACAGAAAGACATAACGTCGGGCACCGCCGATTTCGGAACCAAACACGCGAAACCCGATGCCTCCCCGGAGGACCGCTGTGATGATCACCACGGCCGCCAGCAAAATCAGCGGGCGGGCAATGCTGGACACGTATTGCGGCCTCATTTTTCGGTCCAAGGCAAATTGTAAAACGGTGAACAAAAGGCTCACCGCAGCCAGACACAGCCAGATGGGGGGACGACCCGGCAGGAAGAAAATGACCGCTGAAGCGTTCCAAAAAAAGACCAACCAAGGATGATGCCAGCGGAGCAGGAGCGGAGTTACCAACAACGCCAATACCAATCCGATGGTCAAAAAAGACATCGGATCCAGCGGCGTAGCCAGCATGTAACCCAGCACGATGGCCAGCGGGAGGCATAAGCTGTAAACCAGCAAGCCTCGAAATACTGAACGGGCGTCGGTCATGTAACGCGATATTTCATTGAGGGCGGTATTCTATTCGGGCCAGAGGGCGAATCAAACCGAAATTACCTGAGGCCGGGGCTGGGGACTGGCGTGTTACTCCGCCATTCAAGCTCAGACCGAAGCCAACCAACCCGGTGAAAATGGAAAACTCGGTGTAGAATGATCCGAAAACAGCAATGAAAAAGAAAATCCGCACCAAAAAGTAAGCAAAAAGAAAACGGTTGATCGTCCGCAAGCCTGGGTTCCCGTAACGATAATTGGCATACAGAACCCGCGCGCCTGCGACGAGAAACCACGCAAAAGCGAGCAAGCCCCAGATTCCCAACGGAATTACCACGGAAAGCGGGCCGTTGTGGTAATCGCCCGCCACGCTGGCCACCCGCCACCCCGCATAACCCCGCCAGGTGGATTCTTGCGCCAAGCGCAATTCGTTGGGATCAATCGCGTACCCTTTACCAAGCAGCGCATATCGAGGCAGTTGTTCGAATACTTCCTTCCACATTTCAATGCGCCATGTGGTGGACCCCCTCACATCGTAGGCTACATTGGCGTCCACCTTGACCGGCAGGAAACTGAGGGATCGCTGCACCACGTACGGCATGTGGGAGAGACGCGGCAGCACGACCATCAAACCCGCCAGCCCCAAGGCGAGGATAATGACCAGGTACTTGGTTCGGTGCAATCCCTCGACGACGAACGCTGCCGCGCAGGTCAGCAGCAATAAAATCAAGGCGGAGCGAAAGCCCGAATAAAGACAGGCGCCCAGCGCTAAAAAAAGGAAAGCCAAGCGCCAAGGCCGTCTCAAATCCAAGACTCCAGAAACCCCATGCCGGGCAATCAGGAAGCAGACCACGGCCAATGAGGCATAGTAAAACCCGCCGATCCGCACCATGTCCGGGCTGGTTCCCACGCGTTCCACTGTAAATGCTTGTTCCGCCGCGTAGGTAGCTGGAAACACATTAAATAAACCGTACGCTTTGGGGCCCAGCAGATAAATTAAATGTCCCATCGCCGCAGTGATTCCCGGCAGAAAAAACATGGCCAGATACCAGACGGCCCGTTGCCGGGGAATAGGTTGACTGGCCAAGGCAAAACAGCCGGCGATGGCGCAGACGATGTAAAAATAGGCTTTGCCACCGTAACGCTCAGAGCCCAGCGCGTGTAAACCCGTGCCGCCTTGCAATAAAGCGGTGACGATGAGAATCCCCGACAGGAAGAACAGACTTCCCGCAACGGAGGGCGGAATCAAAAACCGGCGCTGCGGATCAGTCGAGCGGTTGATTGCTCCAAAGAGCAGGCTGATCAGGGCCAGGACGGCCCAAAGGAACGGACGTCCTGGGAGGAAGCCAGGGGTAATCCATGCGTTCCAACTCAAAATCAGCAGTGGATGATGAAACCGCATCCACAGGGGAACACTCAACAAACCCAACACCAGCAAGATCAATCCCATGCTGCTCAACTCCAGCGGGTCTGCCAAGGCAAACCCCAGCAGCACCGCCAGCAGCAGGCACAGCCCAAAAATCAAATGGGCGCGCGAAAGCACAGGCGTATTGGCCATTATCATGGATGCTATGATTTTCCATCGTCACACGGCAATTCCCGATTGGCGGTGATCGCAGGCGGGAGCAGGACCCTTCCACGCCGAAGTTCATCGCTTTTCCTTAAGCCGAATGCGATGTATAACACAGGTGTGCGCGTTCTCTTTGACCATCCCGTTCCGTTCCTGCTGGCTCACGGCGGCTTGCAAGTGCAGATCGAGCAAACTCGGGCAGCCTTGCAAACGCTCGGGGTGCAGTGCGATTTTCTTCGCTGGTGGGATGACCGCCAGCCGGTGGATCTGATCCATTATTTCGGGCGGATGCCAGCTAATTTAATTCTATTCGCGCGGCAAAAAGGGGTGAAAGTCGTTCTCGCCGATTTGCTCACCGAGCAGGGGGCGCGCTCGTTGGCACAATTGAAGATGCAAAAGTGGGCAATTCGCGCCTTGCAGCGCGCCCTGCCCGCCAAGGTCCTGGCCCGTTATCACTGGACCGCTTACCGCGAAGCCGACGCCTGTGTTGCGCTAACGTCGTGGGAGGGGCATTTGCTGACGGAGTTGTTCGGTGCTTCTCCGGACCGGATTCATGTGGTGCCCAACGGTGTGGAAGAAGTATTCCTGCAAAGTATCCCGCAGCCCCGCGGGCCCTGGCTGGTCTGCACTGCCACCATTACGGAGCGCAAACGGGTATTGGAACTGGCGATGGCGGCGGTTGCGGCGCGCACGCCGTTGTGGGTTATCGGCAGACCGTACGCCGAAAGCGATCCGTATGCGCGCCAGTTTGTTAATCTGGCCCGCCAGCATTTCCAACTGCTGCGTTATGAGGGGGCGGTGACGGACCGTTCGCAGTTGGCCCGAATTTACCGGGAGGCGCGTGGCTTTGTACTCTTGAGCGCCCGCGAGAGTTTGAGCCTCTCCGCCTTGGAAGCGGCGGCGTGTGGTTGCCCATTACTGCTCAGTGACCTGCCGTGGGCGCGATCGGTGTTTAAGGGCCACGCGGCGTATTGTCCAGTCACCCGTTCGCCCGCCGTCACGGCGTCAGCCTTGCGCCGCTTTTATAAAGCCGCGCCGCAACGGCCACCGCCGCCCCGCCCCGCCTCGTGGTCGGAGATTGCCCGGCAGTTGCTGACGGTTTACGAGACGGTTCTCAACACTTCGCGATAGATTTCCACATGACGCGCGGCGATCGCGTCCGGATGATAACGCTGGCGCATTAAGGCTGCTGCTGCCGGACGCTCACCCCCCTCGCGTATCCATCGGGACAAGGCGTTGCCCAACCCGGACCAATCTCCAAGCGCAAATAATTCCGCACCTGTCCGTCCCTCGGCGATTTCCGGTACGCCGCCGGTCTGGAAGGCGAAGAGCTTCACATTGCGCGCCAACGCCTCGGCCACCACCAATCCAAAAGCCTCCTCGTCCGCCACATGAATGAGCGCGGCAGCCTGGTCCAGGCATTGCACCAGCGACGATCCGCTTTGAATTCCGCGATAACGCGCAAACCCCAGCCGCTCCGCCGCTTTCACGCGGGCCAAGAATTCATTCACCCCAGCCACGCGCGCGTCCGCGCGCCCGATGAACTGGAGTTCAAAACGCAATCCGGCGCGATACCAATGCTCGGCTTGGGTGAGCAGGTCCAGTTGTCGTTTGTTCGCGCAAATGACTCCGACGTTCAACAGCACCGGACAATTCGTCTCTGGTGGGGTGGCGGGCAGTGACGCAAAAAAAACTTCGCGCAGAGCGTTGGGCACATGCCAAATGCGTCGGGCGCGAGGGCGCACCAAAGTTTCAGTGTGCGTGGAATTGCAGAACACCCCCCACGTGCGCGGCAGGGTGAAATCCTCCAACCGTGCGGTCAGCCAGGGGAAACTGCCTACCCGAGCCCGCTGCAACCGGGCGAGGCGCGCCATGTTGCCATGAATGGTGACCACATTGGGAAAACCGGAAAACACCGCCGCCAGCGCGCAATCACGTTCCGTGCCTTGCCCATGAACAAGGTCCGGCTGAAGTTCACGGAGCTTGCGGCGCACGGCCAATACTCCCCCGGCATAAAGGGAGCGCAACCGATTGAACCGCGGCACGAACAGACTGTGAAAGAAAACTTGGGGTGCCAGTTGGACGGAAGGAACCAGCCGTTGCCGTGCGCAGGCGATCACATGAACTTCGACCCCAAGCTGCCGGGCAAAACCCGCCAGCAAAGCCTCCGGCGCCGCGCCGAATTGAGGCATTGGCTCGGCATACTCCCCGTAATGATCCCGATTGTCGGTTGTGAGCAGCGCGATTTTCAAGGGGACATTCCCAGTTTCCAGCACGCGATGGATCAGCCTCTTTCGGCGAGCAAAAAACAGCGCGACGGAGTCGCCCGCGCTTCGTCCAAAATGGACAACTGGTAACCCAGCGAGTGCAACAGTTTTTGCACACCAAACATCTGACAGATGTGATGGATCTCCATCAGGAGCAGGGGCCGATGTTCAGCCAGTAATCGGCGACCACCTTCCAGCACCTGCAACTCCGCGCCTTCCACATCAATCTTGATCACATCCGGGGCTGGCTCATCCGCACCCTGCAGAAAGGTATCCAACTGTATGGCCGGCACGGTGACCTCCCGAAAATTGGCGTAAGCTTCCGCTGGTAGCGGCACAGTGGCATCCGTCAAATGGCTTCCGGCACTGACCCCGGTCAGCTCATCGTTTTGCCGAAACGTCAGCTCCCCGTCCCGGTCGGCGACCGCCGCAGACACAAGGCGGATGCGCTGGGCCAGCTTCGCGTTCCGCTCCAAATGTTGTCGTAATCGAACCAGATTGGCCGCCGCCGGCTCAAAGGCGACGACCGCGGCGCCTTGCGTAGCAAAAGCCAGCGCGTGATAGCCCAAATGGGCGCCGATATCCCAGCAACGCGCCCCGTTGAGTGATCGGCGCTCCGGCAAGGCGGCATAAAAAAAATCATCAAACGTGCCGGCAACCATTTCTCGAGCCCAAGGTTCCAGGGGCGTGGTCAACAACAATTCCGCGCCCGCCGCCGGACCGGCGGTCACGCGGTGCCAGCGGTCCTTCCGTCGAGAGTTTTGTAGTCGCCGCTGAATCGCGCGCGCCCATGAGGCGGGCGAGGTGTTCCAACCGCGTTTGATTAATGAGGGCATGATGTGCGCGTGCTTCGCGACACATGCTGGCAAAACCGGATATGGCCGGGCAACCCTTTCTTTTCAGAAGGGAGCAACGGCGTGCGAGACGTCAGCCAGCTCCCGGTTTAGCTTGGTTTCGCCACACCTGTTGATACGCTGCGAGGAACCGGTGTCCCATGGTTTCCGGAGAAAGATACGCCCGCATACGCGTCAGTGTATCTGGATTCACCTGTCCCTGTCCAAACAGGGGATGCGCACACGCTTCGCGGATGGACCGGACACAACCATCCAGATCGCCGGAATCGAAAAGGATGCCGTTTTCACCGGGAATGACGTAGTCGGGGATCCCCCCCACCGCACTCGCCACCACCGGCACGCCCGCCACGACGGATTCCTTGACGGAATTCGGACTGACATCCGCTCGCGTGGGACAAAGCATGATGGTCGCCGTAGCCAATTCGCGTGCCACTTCGGAGGGAGGGAGTTTATCCTTGAAGGTGACACGCCGCCACAGTTCCGCAGAGAGAGACTGCCGCAGCGTGGTGTGCAGCGGCTCAATCGGCCCCCCCACCATCACCAGTTCAAACGCCAAATCGGGGACCAACCGATCCAAGGCCCGCAGCAGCAGATCAACGCCTTTGCGTTCATCAAACCGTCCCACCGAAATGAACCGGCGCGGATTCAATTGCGGTGTTCGTTGAACCTGATGAAACACCCAGTCCGACGCATGTTCAATCTGCATGACCGGCGCCGGCGGGAAATGCTGGCGCACGTAGGCCACCGAGAAACGGGATTCCGTGGTGACCAAGGGGGCGCGGGGAAGACTCCGCCGTTCCAACCAAGCCGCCAAATGGCCGTGAACTCCCACCGGAATGATGTCCCGATACCAGGACATCAACCCTTGCACGGTGACCAGGTAAGGATACCCGAGCCGGGCCGCCACCAGCGCCGCCCCATTCTCGGTGCCCCAAGCGTGAACTAGGTCCGGGCGAACCTGGCGCAGCACGCGGCGGATCAGCAGTGTATCCAGCCAAAACAGTGACGGCGCCCGAAAGCCGCCCAAGGTGCGAACAAGGTGAAACGTGACCTGCCGGCGTTGAAAAGAAAAACTGCGGGGAAACTGTTTGCGCAAAACCACGATGTGCAACCGAAGATCCGGCTGCTGCCGCGCCAACGCCTCCAGCAGGACCCGTTGCCAGGACGCCGGATGCAGCCGGGGCAGTGCCTGTACTTCCGCCGGTGCGTCCGGCAGCCATTCGACCGGAAAAAAAGAGAACCAAGCGACGGTCTTTGGGGCTGCCGAACCGTTATTCAGTTGATTTTTCATTAAGTAATTTCCCACGTGCTGCATCCTAATTCCGGGCTCATCCATTCGTATTGGTAGCCGGAATGCTCGAGCATGCTGCCCGGACCATTGAGAAAAAAGAAGCCCTTTTCCGTGATTTTCAACACGTCAAAGCGCAAGGCAAGGCAGCGTCAACATGTCTTGAACCACTGCCCGGATTCGGCTAAACGGTATGGCCGTGACGCTGGCCAACAAGAAGAACCCCGCCGCGCTGTGCATTCAAGCGCTCGCGTATTGGTGGTCATTGCGCCGAAGTAGGGCCTTCGCTTGGAGCGATGCGTGGATGAATTGGCACGAATGGTTGTTGCCCAGCCGGTTTGCCCACCGAGCCGCCGGCCGGGCGCTTGACCGGGAGGCCCGCATTGAATTGGTCGAACCCGGAGTGTATCAAGTGAATTTGCGTGATCGAAATCTGGTGTTCTTCTGGTTGGGCAAACTGGACAACAACATATATTGCTCAATCGCCCAAGAGTTCGACCCCTCATGTCCCCACTTTTACACCACGCCACCCGTTCAATTGACACGGGAGAGCCTCATTTTGGATGTCGGGGCCTGCGAGGGGCTGTTTGCCTACCGAATGCTCCGGCAGGGCAGCGCGGCCAAAGTCATTTGTTTTGAGCCGTCTGAACGCACAGCTTATTACCTCCACCGCGGCGCCCTGCTGAATGGAGTGGAAGATCAGCTCGTGACGGAAGTGATGGCGGTAAACCGCTGTTCCGGCAGTGTTTATTTCGAAGAAGGCGACCGCCCGGAAGCAAACCGTATTGTCAATGGCAACCACACGGTCACCACCCGCCACATCCCGGCGGTATCGTTGGATGATTATTGCGCTCGACACAACCTTGAACTCCGCCCCCAAGACCTCATCAAAATAGACGCCGAAGGGGCCGATCTGGATGTGTTGCGAGGAGCGGAACGACTGATCCGCCATACCAGTCCTCAGATTGCGGTGACGACCTACCACACTGAGTCTCACGCCCGGGAAATCCTGTCCTACCTTCGCAGTGTCCAACCAGCGTATCGTTTCCGCCTGAAGGGCTTGACCCTCTTTGGTCCGGTTCGGTTTTTCGGTGGCACCAAGTTACGTCCGGTGCTGTTGCAAGCTGCGCGTAAAACGGGCGCTTAACCGCTAACGACTGATTCCTTCAATTGCGGACTGATTGCTCCAACGCCAGCATGCACAAATTACAACTCACATGGGTCGCCTGAAACAGGTTTACTCCCACCTCAGCCAGTCCGCCGTCGTCTGGTCCTGGATCATGAACGGCCTGCGCCTCACGGCGGGCAATGTCGTCCTCCCGTTGCTGGCCACCAAATTCGTCAAGCCGGATTTCGACATGTATTTCGTGTTCCTGAGCCTGGCGGCGTTGGCGCCGATCCTGGATCTGAGGTTTGCCGTCAGCATCGGACGAGCGGTCAGTTACGCAATGGGAGGAGCCGCCGAGCTCAAGGCACAGGGATTTGCACCGCAGGAAAATGCTTCCGGTCCCAACTACGTGTTGCTTGGAAATTGTTACACACTACCCGCCAGATCTATCGCCTGCTGTCCTTGAGGACGGTGGCCTACCAGGACCGGTGGTATCCATTGGACCGGTCGTCTGCCGGGCTGAGGCTGGCGGGCAAGAAGGTGACGGTGCGGCGGCGGCGAGATGGGCACATCCAACTGGAGCCAGGTGGCGTGAATCTCAAATGGCGGGAACTGGGCCGACGCCCCGTACGGGTGAAAGTCCAAGCGGTGGCAAGGGGACCGTCAACAGCAGGGAAGCCGCGGTCGGTGGTGAATCATCCGTGGCGGCTGTAGCGGATTGGGCGGGAGCACAAGGCGGGACCCCGACGGGCTAACGCCGCGGGTCGGGTGGGGACCTCGGGTCTGGCAAGCCCCCATTTGTTGATCCAGATGCAATGAGAGTTTTGGTTCATGGTTTCAGGATTTCCGCGCTGGCGAGCGCAGGGAGGAGCGTAGCCCCGACCGAAGCGCGCCAGCGCGCCGCGAACACCGCCGGCGCCAGATATTCCAGCGCCGAGTGCGGCCTCGCTTCGTTGTCGTCCCGCCGCCACCCGGCGGCCAGAACTTGGGCCTCCAACAGGGAGGCAAATTCCTCGCGGTCCAAATGCTCGTCCCGCAACCGGCTGTTAAACGATTCCACATACGCGTTCTCCCACGGACTGCCCGGCGCGATATACAGCGCCTCAATGGCGTTGCTCTTCAGCCACGCCTGCACCGCCTGGGCCACAAATTCAGGCCCGTTATCGCTCCGCAGATGCGCCGGCACTCCCCGCTGCGCAATCAGCTCCGCCAGCACCCCAATCACGTCCTGGGCCCGGAAACTCCGCCGCACGACCAGCGCCAGACATTCCCGCGTGAACTCGTCCACCACGCACAAAAACTTCAACCGCCGCCCATCGCTCGTCTGGTCGCTCACAAAATCGTAGCTCCACACTTCGTTGGGCCGCGTGGCCACCCGCCGCTGGCGGCCGTTCTCGCTGGTGCCCAGCCGCCGCTGCTTGCACTGTTTTCGCGGCACTTTCAGCCCTTCCTCCCGCCACAACCGTTGCACCCGCTTGACGTTCACCCGCAGCCCTTCCTGGCGCAGTTGCCCGCAGGCCGTGCGATAGCCCGCGCGCGGCCGTTGCCGGCTGAACGCATGGAGCCGTTCGCGCAACCGCCGTTCCGCCGCGTCGGGCTGGGACCGGTGCCGCTGGGTGGCCCGCGGCTGTCCCACCACGTTGCAGACCCGACGCTGGCTCATCTCCAGGGCCGCCTGAAGATGTCCCACCGCCTCGCGTTTCCGCGCCGGGCCTACCATTTTCCCTCCAGCAACTCCTTGAGCGCCACCTGGTCCAAGGATAGGTCGGCCACCAGCCGCTTGAGCCGGGCGTTTTCCGCCTTCAAGGCTTTGAGTGCCTTCACGGTGTTCAGATCCGCCCCGCCGTATTGCGCTTGCCAGCGGTGATACGTCGCCGGGCTGATCGCCAGGCTCTTGCAGATTTCCTCAATCTTCTTGCCCCCGGCCAGTTCCGTGGCCGCTTGATGGAGCTTCGTCACGATTTGTTCCGGACGGTGTCGTGTTCGTTTCATGTTATCAGCGTTCCGGGCGGCGCTTCGCGCCGCCCAAGTCTCTCATAACACCTGGCTCAATTTAAGGGGAGCTTTCCACAAGCACCAAGTCCACATCGGATGCGATTGGAAGTGGCAGCCTAAAATAATTGGTCGTCAGTAATTTAGAGCGTATCAAATAAAACTACAGTCATTTTCTCTGACGCGTAGCAGCCTTTGGATGTGAAAAGCATCTCGTCGGCTTTTTGCGAACGGATTCGGACCGTCTATGACGCGGGCGTTGGCATCTGCGAGGCGGTCGTTCGGCGGTTTCGGGTGTTTTTAGGTTTCGTCAAGAAGCTCTTGATATAACAACGCCACCCCGTAGATTTTCGGCCGCAATACCTCCGTTTCAGCCGTAAGCCCCGGCTACGTCGCCCGACAGAAACACCAGTTCAGGCGCGGCTCTACCGCTGTCCAATCTGATTCCCCAAGAATTATAGCCGGCCACAAAACTCAATGACCCGCTGCCCAACATCCAGCGAGCACAGCGACGCTACGGCATGAGCAAGCCTGCTGGGATCCGGCGCCGCTCGCCCTTTTAAATGCATCGGGGACAAAAACCAACCTGACTTGGCGGCATAGACAAACTCAGCTGGTTCAACAGATCCACGCCAGTGCATCCGCTGGCTCTGGCGAATCATCACGATGATGATGGTCGCCATCCGTCTGGATGGCCGCACGACCACCCCGGCCACCGAGGGGCGCTCGGCAGGGAGGTGTTGCAAATCACCTGACGCTACGCCCTAGCCTTTTTCAGAGATCCCACCTCAATAAGTATTAGCGACAACCCAAAGTATTGAAAATTTGAACGCATATGCACTCGTCAAACGGGTTTTAGCCAAATCACAAATCACCCTTAACCTTGTCGGCCACATCCTTTGGTTTCTGTCCACTCCCTGTCGATTGAACTGTCGGAGAATCCTCGCTCGCTTCGGGCGAACTCTGAGGTCGCACAATGTTGCCCACGGTAATCCCCGTATCTTCGATGGCTTCGCCATAGCTCAGTTTCGGGTTCACTCGGGCAATTCGTATTTTCCCGACTTCAGCCTCATTCCGACCGAGATTCTCGCCGGTATCAGGATCGATGATTTCCTCACCAAGGCCGAACACAACCCAAGTCTGCCCAACTGCCACGCCCGTGCCTTCACCGCGGTTTATCGTTACTTGCATTCCGAGCTTCGCAGCTACCTTGGCAGGAAAGATAACATCCACAATTCGGGTCATTATATCAGCTGCCAGCCTATCGGTGATCTTCGTCAACGTCGCCCCCTCAGCGGTGGTGCTATCCTCCCGGCTAGCACCCGTATCTTGACCACGAAATCGCGCCGATTCGATTAACTTCCCGGTAGTAGTGTCGTATATTTGAATGCTGCAATTGACGCGCACTGCCTCCCGCTTAGCAGCCGCGCCTATGCCCTCAAATTTAATGGCCTCGTTCCCCATGACAAAATCCGTAACCGTTGTCATGACAAGGTACTGGGCTCCAGCCAGCTTGAATGCCTTTGCGGCGGTCGCCGGATCTACATTACCCGAGGCTCCGAACTCCTGTTCATTCAGAATGGATTTCAAAGCATCCTTCCTCGCTACAACTTCAAACTTGCGGCTCGCGTTGACTTGATCAATCAGCGTGGTGTCGAGGGTTTCGAGAGTATGTTGCAGCGCCTCACCTTGCCCAGCCTTTGACGCTTTTTGCACCGCAGTCTTGATGGCAACGATAGGGCCAATGCACAGTCGTTTCTTTTCTGGAGGCTGATTACCCTGCCCGAAGACATGCAGCGTTAAAAACCCGGAAAACAAGAAGAGCAAAATATAAGAGTTCAGCTTCTTCATAACAATTATTTTTTACGGATTATCCAAACCGTTGTCGCCTACGGTCACATTCAATCCTGCTCTGCGTATCCACTCGGCTTTGGCCTTTATCTGCTTGACCTCGGCGTCGGTAATCTTAGTCTTCTGCGACAAGTCGGATAAGAAGGTCACGATTTCTTTCCAGTTTTCGTAGCCCTCTGGTGTCATTTCCAGAAGGATGTCGAACGCCTGTCCTTCCGAGATCGTGACAAACCGCTTCCAAGGCTTAAACCCCTCCGCTTGAACCAGAATCTGATGCAGCCCCGTCGCAAAGCGCAACTGCCCAGGCACGGAGCCGACAGACACCCCATCTATCACCACATCAGCGGTCACGGTCGTGTTGACGGGCAACTTGACGTTACCATTTTCATACACCGGAAACTGCAATGGCGTGCCGCCTGGCAGGGCTGGTTTGACGTTGAATTTTATATTGACAACCTCGACTCTTGGAATCTCCTTCACCCTCTGATCTGCCGCGGCAATCTTTTTTGCCAGATCTGCAGCCGCCTCGTCGAACATCTCGTTTAGTAAATTATCCGTTTCTCGGGTAAGGTTTTCAGATTCACGCCAGGCCCGGTTAACCTTAACCGAGCCGCCGGCCACCGCCGCGCCAGACGCCGCAAATGCCAACCGATAGCTGATCAGCAGATTGTTGAAAATCGTGGTTGTCGCAATTGGTGCCAAGTGGTTACCTTTGAACGTTCGTTTTTCTGTCCCCAAAAACTCGGTCGTGACAATCACAATTAGATCAGCACCTATAGTCTGCGCCAGACGTATTATCGAACTTTGTTCATCTAATAGTTCCTCAAGGTTCTTTTCCACCCTATCGGCTTTTTGTAGACTGGCTGCAAACCGCGTCAGCACCGATCTCTCCTTTTGCGTCACTTCCGCCGTTGGGTGTCTCATCGCCTTGGAAATCGAATCCACCATGACATCGCGCGTGAGCGTGCCGAATCCTAATTTAGCCACTCGTGCCGCCACGAGGTCCTCCAACAACTTGACCTGCTGAGTCCCTACCTTTGGCTCTCGATTGAATACAAACACTGCTGCTTTTCGCTGGAGCGGCGTCGCCAAGTCTGCTTCTGCGACCGGGATTTGAGCGTGGGAATCGGTTGTCATACCCCACATCAGCAGGCCGAAGATGGCCCACGAGATTGTAGTTCCAAGAAAACGATGGTGTTTCATGATCTGAGATCTCTGCAAAACTCTTTTGAATTAACCTTACTGAAATAAGTCTGAAAGACACGCATACCACGACCAATCTTTTGCGCAAGACTATTCAGGATGAAAAGCTGCACGACGTAGATATACGGCCGAATCAGCTGTTCCTTTCGATTCGATATAAAATTGAGAAAGTGTCCGCTGGGGGGAACTGCAGTACGGGTTGCCGATGGGCCTGGTGTCCCGACCGGGTGCGGGCCCTTTTGGGACTGAGGTATAGGAGCTGTTGGAACTTGAAACGATTGGCGACTATGATTGGGGCATGAAAAATCATGCCCCAACCGCCTGCCTTTGGGCGTAAATGTCTGACCCCTGGTCGTAAAAACGCCACCGCTTTCAGCTTGAAAAACAATTTGCGTGTTGAAGTATTCCAGTGACATAGAGCTAACAAGTCGAAGAACTCTTCCGAGGATCTCGATCTGGGCCTCACCCGGTTTGATGGACACCTTGGAGGGGCGGTGCGCATGGGTGTTTTAGTTTAGTTGTGTTTCAAAGTCCACAGGGTTCTTGTAACCGAGCGCGCTGTGGCGCCGCTCCCGGTTGTAATACGTTTCGGCGTAGCCGAAAAAATCCATTTGCGCCTCGGCGCGCGTGGCATAACCACCCGCTTCCTCGGCCAGGCCAACGCATTCGCGCTTGTAGGTTGCCAGGAAGCTTTCCATCACGGCGTTGTCATACGGATTGCCCGCCCGGCTCATGCTCAACTCCAGCCCGGCCGCCACGATCAGGGCGCGGTGTTCGCCACTGGCGTATTGCACGCCGCGGTCGCTGTGATGCAGCAATCCACGCGGTGGCTGCCGATGTTTCAAGGCCATGCGCAATGCGGCCACGACCAGACACGCTTGGAGGGTAGGTCCCGCGCTCCAGCCCACGACCCGCCGGCTCCACAGATCCAGGATGACCGCCACATACAACCAGCCTTCGCGGGTGGCGACATAGGTCAGATCGCTCACCCAGATTTGATTGGGGCCGGTGGGGACCGGCGCTTGCGCCAGCCGGTTGGGGGCGACCGGCTGGTCATGAGCGCTGTCGGTGGTGCGGGGCACAAAGCGCCGGGGACCACGCCCGCGCAGGCCGGCGGCCCGCATTAAACGGGCGATCCGCTTCTGACCGTGGCGTTGTCCTTGGGCCGCCAGTTCCGGCTGAATGCGCGGGCTGCCATAGCGCCCCCGATGCCGCGCATACACCGCCTGGATCTGGACGGACAGCGCGGCGTCGGCTTGGGCGCGGGCGCTCGGCGCGGCTTGCTCCCAGGCATGGTAGCCCGAGCGGGTCACGCCGAAGGCGGCGCAGAGTTGTGCGAGCGAATGTTCCGCCTTCATGGCTTGGATGTGTGGGTAGCGCTCTGCGGGGGTTCGGTGAAAATGCCCAGCGTTTTTTTTAGTATGTCCCGCTGTTCGCGCACGCGGGCCAGTTCGGCTTTGAGCGCGCGGATTTCCTTGGCGGGGTCGTCCCGCTCCGGCGTAGCGGCGCCGTAGTAGCGGCGCTTCCAGTCCTTGAGGCCGGGATAGCTGACGCCCAGTTCCCGGGCGATCTGGGTGCCAGGCTTGCCGGTCTTGATCCACAGCTCGACGGCCTGGCGTTTGAAGGCGTCATCGTAGCGCTTGGCTTGCGGCACTAGTGCCGGAGGCGTCGTGTTCTTCGGTTCAGCAGTCTTGGTCCTGTTCATTTGCACTTTCTGTTAGCGCACCGCCCCCAAGGTGTCCATCAAACCGGGTGAGGCCCAATCTCGCTGTTTCGTGGGAGGCTACCTCGTCTTTTAGTCGCTGATTATAGATCACCCAACTTCTCCGTCACCTTGTCGGCCCCAGGGATTTCGACGTTCTGACTCTTGGCGTACTTCAGTATCTTTGACAAGGTCGAACTCCCCTCTTTAACGTCGCCTGGAACCATCTTGGCCATAGAGGTAACAGGTTTGGCGAGCGACAACACACTGGCTTTTTCCATCGGACCAGCCGATTGGGCCAAACTTTGCCCTTGTTCGACTAGTTTTTGAATGGTTTCAATTTGTTCTTTCTCCAACACAACGCCTTCTATGAATTTCCCCGCCCCCTCGGCGAACTTGGCCTTGCTTTCAGCGGAGAGCTCCTTCGACTCCGCCATCTTCGCTTCGAATTCCTTGTCTGCCTCGGCCGTTGTTTTCGAGATTGTCTCCAGCTTTTTAACCTTGTTTGAGGTATTTCCCTCTTTTGCTCGTAGAGCCTCCGACGCCTTCGCTACAGAATCAGCCTTGACCCCTATGGCTTCCATCATCTTTACTTTCGCATCCAGAAAGGCAATGCGTGCAGCTAGAAGATTATCTGCCGCCTTGTCCGCCGACATGGCAAATGCTTCTTTTGTAATAGTGGGACCGCCACTGCCAGCGGTCTTCTTCTTCCCGAGGCCGCCAAACTGAGCATAAGCCGGGATTTGACTGACAACCATCGTGCCGCTAATGGCAAGCACTACCACCAATTTTAGACTATTATGTTTCACGGTATTACTGATTTTTTTGTTTTTGTTTCTTGTTCCACCAAGCCGACACAGGCCGTTGACGCCCGCATCACTTGACATCCTTCATACGTAGCTGATCCACCAGCTCGCCGGCAGATCGCGTCGCCGCCTCGTTCAAGGCATTCTGTTTTGCCACCTGGGCGTTGGAACCTAGCCCCGCGTATGGCTTCCCGGCGATGGATGCTACGGTTTTGGGAAATCGGGGCGCCAAATCGCTAACTTTGGCGGTCACGGTTACATAGACACGGGTTAAACCGCTTGCCTCATCCGTCTCCGGAAGCCCCACGTCCATATTGGCAATGGCAACGTAGCGTATCTCATTCTCTTTGCAGGTCTTAATCGCTGCCGAACGCGTCGCCGGTGAAACATCACTTCCGCTGCTAAAATCACATTTAAAACTGTCAACGTCCAACCCGGCATCTACAGGGTCCACCACTTCGTAATTGGCCTTGGTCAGTACAGAGTTAACGGCATTGTCCACCTCGGTAACGGTGGTTACACGGTACACCAGTTCGTTGGCCTTGGTTTCCGTATTTCCCCCGGTGGTGCGCTTCACCACGCTGGTCTTTTCAACGCCCACCTCAGCAGATTGGCCATCGTCAGCGACCTTTCCCGTCTGCGCCCCCGCCTCTGAGATTTCATTGATCTCGACCGTAGTGCGTTTTGTGTCAAAATCCTTGCGGGACGCCAGTTCGCGGGCGACAAACACAAACGTCATGTAGTCGCCGTCAGCCTTCGCGGCCGCAGTGCCTCCTGCTGTCTGCGCGCCCGCCCTGGAATGCTTCTGAATCGCATTCTCAATCAGTGTCGGGTTGACGGAAGCCTCGATAATGACCGTATATCGTTTAGAGGTCTTATCAACCTGCTGATCCAACTGCGTATAGTCAGTTACATATTGATCAATATTTGCCAGCACCTCTGGTTCGATCTTTTTGTAAAGTTCAAAGCGTGCGCTATCGAAGTCGGCCGCAAACCGCATCAGCGCGTTCTTCTTCGCTTCTAAAATCGCAGCGCGTTCCTCCGCTGAGCCTTGCCCTGGCTTGAAGATGTTACTCTTGTAAACGATTTCCCCCTTACCCTTGACCTTGACCAACTCTGCTTGACTGCTAAGTGTGCAAGCAAGGGCAACGAACAACAGTGATCGAACTAAAGTGCGCATTTTTTCAGGACCTTCTCGTTGGTTTTCTTGTCTTTCTGCATTTGCTCAATTGCCGAAAGGAAAGCCCCCCTCAGGGCCTCCGAAACAATCGGAAATTCATCCACCGATTTCTGTGTAGCCGGAACAACCTTGGGCACACCAAATTTCAAAGGCGTATCAAGATAAACGCCGTTAAATTCGGGCTCATAGACCCGCACGCCCATAAAGGCCCCGTAGATCCACAGCGCCTCGGCATCGGTGCTCTTATCCAAGACCCTCTTGAACCCCTTGATATCTAGGTCCACGGCGAAGGTCGCTGCCGGGATTTTGAACTGGACGGCCGACGCATCCGAAAACACCAACGCCATCTTGGTATTCAATCCGTCCTTGGCGTAGGGCAGCAGAACCACCCCGGCTTTGGATGCCAACAGGGAGCCGAACTGCTGCGCCACAGTCTGGGCGTATGCGTTGGTGGCTTGGCGGAGACATTCCGGCAGAAAGGGCAGGGCTTTGTCGCCAATGCCAACCCGGCGGACCTGCAAACTGGACTGGTTCTTAGATCGTGGTTGAATCCGATTGGCTTTTTCCAAAATTGCCGCGAATAACTGCGAGTCGGTCCCCGCGATCATATTCTTCATCCTCTCCTTCAACGCCACCTCGTCAAAAGCCATCTTGCCGGCGTCAATGAACTCCAAGTAAATCGGCTGCGAGCATACCACCTCCAAATCCTTGAAGTTCAGGACCAACAACTCGAAGCCAAGCTGTATGACCAGCTTGTGGAAATCGCTGAACTCCTCACGCAACACCTTCTCGTCGGTCAAAGCTAACCCGAAAACTGCATTAAAAAAAGTCGCAACGGAGGTTTCGGCCCAATATCTATTGGGTTAAATGAAAGAAAACCACACCGCTGCGACGGGGACAGTTTGTAACGCGGAAGTCTTCAGTTTTCC
>Ga0208195_1000281_pt1 | contig 69982 bp, 59 predicted proteins | sample AD_UKC077_MetaG_FD_184441 | JGI IMG/M metagenome (GOLD analysis project Ga0208195, IMG submission 184441) | Active sludge microbial communities of municipal wastewater-treating anaerobic digesters from USA - AD_UKC077_MetaG (SPAdes) (version 2) | ecosystem: Engineered > Bioreactor > Anaerobic >... | reverse complement strand
TAGTTAAAGTATTACCTGCTACATTCTGGGAGAAGGAATTGATAATCTTAGTAGCTAAAGAAGAGACTCCGTTAACTATGGTTTGGAAGAAGTTTCCTGTAGAAGAAGCAGTGTTAGAAGTAATGACCGAAGTAGTAGCAGAAGATCCCCCTACGTCAGAAGTGAGGATGTTGTTTTGATTGGTGAGAGTGTTGGTAGTGTCGATATTGTCTGATACTAAATTCGTAATTGTAGCAGTTGTAGCATTTAAAGTATCTGTCTTAGTACTAGACGCAGTTAGGTTTTTGGTAAAGAGATCAGTAAAGAATCCTTGAGTACCACGGATAATATTTGCAAAGAAGTTAGAAGAAGTAGCGTTAGTAAAGTTCGCATTAGTAGCGTTTAAGTTGGTGATGGTAGCGGTAGCTATTTGAGCTGTACCAAAGATAGGGTTATCTGTGAAAATATATGTAATGTTTCCAGAACCATCATTAGCTACAGTGAGATTAGAATTAGTAGAAGAAGCGAAGAAATTGTAAATAGTTTTAAGTGATTCAAGAGAAGTGGTAGAAGTCTTTCCGTTAACAGAAGAAGAGAGTATTCCGTTAGAGAGAGAAAGAATATTAGAATTAATAATATCAGCAGTAGTAGAGACTCCGTTGATTGTAGAAGTTAAAGTGTTTACAGCTGAAGCCAAAGTGTTTTGATTAATGAATTTAGCTGAGGCTGTAGTAGAGACTTTTCCATTGACTGTAGAAGTTAAAGTGAAGCTATTAGTAGAAGTAGAAACTTCTAGAAGATTAGTAGTACCAGAGTTAATTACTGATTGTAAATTAGTAGTAGTAGATACTCCATTCACAGAAGAAGTAAGTACAGTTCCAGAAGAAGAAAGTAAATTAGAAGTAATAACTGAGGTAGTAGCTATTTCTCCATTAATGTTAGTAGTTAAAGTATTACCTGCTACATTCTGGGAGAAGGAATTGATAATCTTAGTAGCTAAAGAAGAGACTCCGTTAACTATGGTTTGGAAGAAGTTTCCTGTAGAAGAAGCAGTGTTAGAAGTAATGACAGAAGTAGTAGCAGAAGATCCCCCTACGTCAGAAGTGAGGATGTTGTTTTGATTGGTGAGAGTGTTGGTAGTATTGATATTATTAATCTGTAAATTATCAACTAAAAGATTTTTGAATTTAGCATCACCAGAATTAATATTTACATCATTTAAAATAGAACTATTTAAAGTAGAAGATTCTATAGTAGCTCCATTGAGATAACCAATGGTGGAGATATTAGGTAAAGTATTAGAATAAGCAGGGGCAGAAGGAATATATGCTCCACCATAGGAAGCTGCTGGAATACTGAGAGAATTATTGACTAGGCCTTGTGGTAGAGAAAGTGTGTCACTCGTACCAGAAATAGTGTTGACATTATTAATATAGACAGTTTCTCCTGGATCACCTTTGTCTCCCTTAGGACCAGGGATGTAAATGTATTCTTTTTTGACTTCTGTAATTATCTTTTCTTTTATGTGAGCAGAGTTTATGTTAGCAAAGTCATTATTGTTAGAAGTGGTATTAAGATTGTCAATTTGGGTCTTAAGAGAGGAAATCTGATTATTTAAATTATCAAAAGTGTCATTATAATTTATTTTTTCACTATTATAGAGCTCAGACTCACACTTAGCACTTTGAATATTAAAGAGTTTACTAACTTCACAATAGAATTTAATGGGGAATATGTTCCAGAAAGATACTGGTTTAGATTGTTGAACAAAGACTAAAACTATTAAAAATAACACAATCATACCAAAAACGATTGTTCTCTTCTTGAGGAATGAGATTTTGATATTTTTTTTCATTATTTTTATCTTTTACCTATTGAAAATATTGTTTTTCTGGTTACAAAAAACAACATCCCCGATATTAATATTATAGCTTATATCTTCCCAAAATAAGCTTTATTTATAAGCAAATTGTGGATAAATAAAAAAGAAAATCGCCTCTTATCTATCGGGCGATTTTCTTTTTTGAAAATTTTTATTTTTTGGCGTCTTTTGGTCTTTTAGCACCATATTTAGAACGGCCTTGTTTTCTATTTTCTACACCTGTAGCATCAAGACGTCCACGAACTATGTGATATCGTACCCCAGCAAGGTCTTTCACTCTTCCTCCACGAATCATAACCACCGAGTGTTCTTGCAACTTATGCTTCATTCCTGGAATATAAGCAGTCACTTCTTGTTGGTTGGTCAACCTCACTCTAGCAATTTTACGAAGAGCAGAGTTTGGTTTCTTTGGAGTAGTAGTTGTAACCTTGGTACAAACACCTCTTTTAAAAGGAGAATTGTAATAATTTGCCTTATTTTTTACAGAGTTCCAACCTTGAGAAAGAGTCAAAGAACGTGATTTCTTCACTATTCTTTTTCTCTTATTCTTAACTAATTGATTAATTGTTGGCATATATTTTTAAAAATATAATATATTTTACAAGAATTTGCAAAGATTATTTTCTTTTACTCTTAACTCTTCTAGAAATAATGTGAGGATTAGAGTATTTTTTGCTTCTTCTAGTTTTTCGACCTCCTGTAATTTTACCAGTTGCAGTCTTTGGTCTCTTGGTACCTCTTGGTTGAGAACCTTCACCTCCTCCATATGGATGGTCAACTGGATTTTTAGATTTAGCTCTAGTCTTTGGACGAACACCAAGCCATCTACTTCTTCCAGCTTTACCAACTACTCGAAGTCTCCACTCATCATTAGAAACTGAACCGATGGAAGCAAAACAAGTGTCAGGAATTTTACGAACTTCAGTAGAAGGAAGCTTGATGGAAGTAAATCCATTATCGTGAGCTACTACTTGAGCAAAACTTCCAGCACTTCTAACCATTTTTGCTCCAGCTCCTTTTTTAATTTCAATATTGTAAACATTTGTTCCTACCGGAATATTCCTAAGAATACATCTGTTGCCGGGAACTAGGTCTACTTTTTCAGAAACAAGAAATTTATCTTCTACTTTAATTTCTTTTGGAAGAAGAACATATCTTTTTTCTCCGTCAGCATAAACTGCCAGCCCAATAAAACCAGATCTGTTTGGATCATATTCTACGGAAGCAATTTTAGCAGGTATATCAATTTTATTATATTTAAAATCAATATCTCTAAAGCTTCTTTTATGTCCTGAACCTTTATAAGGAGAAGTGATTCTTCCGTGAGAATTTCTTCCAACTCCTCTACTGAACCCTTTGGTTAAAGATTTAAGAGGTTTCTTTTCAGTCAGAATTTTTCTGTATTCGATTCCAGTCATTCTTCTTCTGGCTGGAGTTGTTGGTTTATATTTTTTCATATCTTTATCTTTAAAATTTCTCTCGAAATTTTAATTAAATTATCGGCTTAATTAACCATTATTTAATAATTCTTTTTGAATTTAAGCTAAATCAATTTTGTCTCCTTTTTTTAAAGTGACCAAAGCTTTTTTAAATCCAGATTTATATCCAAGATTATTTCTAAAGAAAGTCGCTTCTCTTGGATGGTTTATAATTGTGATTTTCAAAGGTTTAACTTTATAAACCTTTTGAATTTCTTTAGCTAAAGTAATTTTTGTAGCAGAATCTTTCACGTTAAATGTATAAACATTTCCAGAAGAAAGATTGGAAGCTTTTTCAGTTAATCTTGGAGAGAGAATTAAAGTAGTTTTATTTTCTTTTACTTCTTCTTTTTCTGTATTCTTTTCGGATTTTTTTTCTACTTTTTTGGTTTCTTTTTCTACCCCCTTCTTAACCTCTTTTTCTTTTTTACTTTCTTTCTTGGTTAATTTTGTTTCTTCTGCTGTATCTTCGATTTTTTTGGTTTCTTTTTTGGCCATAGTTTTTATTTTAATTTACTTTGAAGATATTCGACTGTAGCTTCTGGATTAGTAATGACAAGATATCTCGCATCAGCAATATCAGCTGGATTTAAATCTTCCACATTGTGTGCAACCACATAAGGGAGATTACGAAATGATCTTTTTTCATTTAATTCTAATTTAGGGAAAGTCATGTAAACATTTCCTTTTTTCTTAAAAGATAGATTTTCAAACTCTTTGACCGCAGAAATATTTTTCATAATTTCTACTGCGTCTTTAGTTTTGGCATTTGCAGATTTTATTTCATCCACAAATAAGATTTTTCCGTCTTTTAATTTTGCAGAAAGAAGATTGAAAAGAGCTTGATTTTTCATTCCTTTTGGAAGATCTTTCTTGTAATTCTTTTCTTTTCTTGGGCCATGCGTCACACCTCCTCCAACCCAAATAGGAGATCTTTTTGAACCATGTCTTGCGCGACCAGTTCCTTTTTGTTGCCAAGGTTTTTGATTTGCCCCAGAAACTTCTCCTCTAGTTTTAGCATGAGATGTCCCAGCGCGTCTGTTTGATTTTTGAATGAAGAGTACTTGAGAAACTAAATCACTATTAAACTCCAGTCCAAAAATATTTTCTGGAAGATCAATTTCTTTCACTTCTTTTCCTGATTGATTATATACTTTTGTTTTCATATATTTATATTAGGATAATTATTTTTGAACCATTTCAATAATAGTTCCTCTTTTTCCAGGTACCGCACCTTTAACTAAAATGATTCCATTTTCTACGTCCACATCAAGTACTTTGACATTTTTTTGTGTTACGCGATCTGAACCCATTCTTCCTGCCATGCGCATACCTTTAATTACTCTACCACCGGCACGACCACCGCCACCGATAGATCCTGGTTCACGATGAGAGTGTTTTTGTCCATGCTGATTCCACCCCCCCTTAAAACCATGTCTTTTAACTACACCTTGAAAACCTTTTCCCTTAGAAGTTCCGGAAATAGTTACAACATCTCCTGGCTGAAAAATATCAATATTGATATTCGCGCCTTTTTGTAAATCTCCAGTCCCTCCTCTAAATTCTTTTATAACCTTAAAAGCTTCTGTGGTGTGTCCTAGAACTGACTTAGAAACTCTTTCTTTTTTTTGAGAAATAGAAGCGACTTGCACCGCATCATAACCGTCTTTGTCTTTTGTTTTAACCTGAGTAACAGTAAGTGGTTCAGCTTTTAAGATGGTAGCTGGATGAACAATACCTTCTTCGTCAAAAAACTGAGTCATATTCTGTTTTACGGCAATTGTAAATTTCATGTATTTATGAACGACATAACCAGACCTCAAAAATGAGATTTAATCATTGGTCGATTTATTTAATTAATAAGTTTCAGAAAACTAACCCATTTTGACATTGATATCTACTCCAGAAGGAAGAGATAAGTTTGTCAAAGCTTCAATTAGTTTTGGGTTTGGGTTAAGAATATCAATGAGTCTTTTGTGAACCCGAATCTCAAATTGCTCTCTTGCATCTTTGTAAACAAAAGTAGATCTATTTACTGTATACTTTGAGATTTCAATTGGGAGAGGAACTGGTCCACTTATTTCTGCATCATACCTTTTCGCTGTATCAATTATTTGTTTAACAGAAATATCAAGCACTTTTGGCTCATAAGCCTTTACGAGAATGCGAAGTCTGTTTTCGTCATTTCCTTTTTTGGTTGATTTTACTCTTGGTAAATCATCCTCCATTTTCTTTGCTGATACTTTTTTAGCTACTGTTTTTTTTGCAACAACTTTTTTAGCTACCGCCTTTTTAGTTGGAGCTTTTTTAGCTACTGTTTTTTTATCTTCTGACATAATTTTGTACAAATAATTTTTTATAAAGAGCGATTAGTTTTTAATTCTTAAGCAATAATTTTTGTTACAACTCCTGCACCTACAGTTTTACCTCCTTCACGGATAGCAAATCTTCCTTGCTCTTCGAGAGCTACAGGCGCAATAAGTTTGACATGCATACCTTTGATTGTATCTCCAGGCATAACCATTTCTGATCCTGCAGGAAGAGTACATTCTCCAGTCACATCTGTAGTACGAATATAGAATTGAGGTTTATAACCATTCAAGAATGGAGTATGTCTTCCTCCTTCTTCTTTTTTGAGAACATAAACTTCACACTCAAATTCTGTATGAGGAGTAATTGATCCTGGTTTTGCAAGGACTTGTCCTCTTTGTAAATCTTCTTTTTTAATACCTCTCAAAAGGAGTCCAGCGTTGTCCCCGGCCTGTCCTTCTCCTAAAGATTTGTTGAACATTTCAATACCGGTAACGGTTGTCTTAGCTGTAGGAGTAATACCGACAACTTCAACTTCTTCGTTTAATTTAATCATTCCTCTTTCGATTCTTCCTGTAACCACTGTTCCACGACCTTCAATTGTGAAGATGTCTTCGATAGGCATTAGGAAAGGTTTATCAAGTTCACGAACAGGCTCTGGAATCCATGAGTCAAGAGCGTCCATAAGCTCAACAATTTTTGTTGCCCAAGGATCACTTAAATCTTTAGCTTCTGAAGCCTTAAGACCTGAACCTCGAATGATTGGAGTGTTTGCTCCATCGTATCCATTCTTTGTAAGAAGTTCACGAACTTCTTCTTCAACAAGGTCAAGCATATCTTGGTCTTCAACCATGTCGCATTTATTTAAGAAAACCACGAATTGAGGCACACCTACTTGCTTAGCAAGAAGCACATGCTCTCTTGTTTGTGGCATAGGTCCATCTGTAGCTGCTACCACGAGAATAGCACCATCCATTTGAGCCGCACCAGTGATCATGTTCTTAATATAGTCCGCGTGTCCTGGAGCGTCGATATGAGCATAGTGTCTTTTCTCGGTCTCATATTCTGAGTGAGAAAGAGAAATTGTGATCCCACGAGCTTTTTCTTCAGGAGCTTTGTCAATTTCGTTAACATCCTTAATCTTCACGTTTGGATTTTGAAGATGAAGAACATTAAGAATACCTGCTGTTAAAGTTGTTTTTCCATGGTCTACGTGACCAATTGTTCCCACGTTTACGTGAGGTTTTGTTCTATTAAAATCTGACATAATAATTTTATTTTAATTAAATTAATTAATAAGTCTTTGTTATTTCTACATCTATTCGCGAAATAATATTGGACTTTCTAAAAACTAATAATATAGCCACTTGCATAACCAAAAAACTAGTCAAGTGAATACTCGAAATATTATCACAATTTTCAAAAACATGCAAACAAAAATAGAGTTTTTTGCTAAAATTATAAGGATTTTATTTGGTCTTAATATTTTTTATCAAACTTTTATCAAAGTCATAAATTAGACTAAGGTTTTCAAAGACAATAATATAATCTCCATTTTTAATATCTTTATAAAAAGAGTCCTGAGTTGCTAGCTCTTTTGCGTTAGAGACACGCCTTAAACTAACAGGTTCATTTTCTGGCAAAACCAGATGTTCTTCCAGCTGTAAAAGCACAGTATTTTGAGTTATAGATTCGGCGTTAGTCTTAATTCCAAAAACAATACTATAAACAACAATTCCTGTTACAGTCAAAAGTATGACAGATAAAAATCCCAATTTTAAAAGTTTATATAAAGAATTTTTTCTTTTTTGCTTTCGTTTTTTATAAGCCATATTTTTTGAAATAAAAAGCCACCAAGAACATAAATGTCCTTTAGCGACCCTTTACTTATATATTTATATTATAAACGACATTTTATAAAAGACAATATTTTGTAAAGGACAAGGTGTGGATAAGTGTCGTTTATAAAAATACACATACAACAAGCACAAAATCCCCCGCGCCTGCGGCGCGGGGGATTTGTCTTTTGTTAAGCCATTCTTTTTATCTAACTGCTACTTTTACATTTTCTGCCTTAGGAAGAGCGTTGTGGTAGATGTAAATATAATTGTCTTCCGGAGTATAAAATTCGTTTGAGTAAGCTACGCTGGCCAAAATAGTTGCACCATCAGCAGAGGAAGTTATAGAGGACCAATATCTAGATCCTGCATTCTCTTGTCTTTTCCACGTCTCTCCAAAATCTGTAGAATTATAAATATAACCTCCTTCTGTTGCTACGACTATTTTACTTCCATCAGCAGATGACGTAACAGCTCCCCAGTTTCTTTGTCCAGCAGATTCTCTTTTTGTCCAAGTTTTACCAGAGTCGGAAGAGGTATAAATGTATCCTCCTATGCCGAAGGTAGACTCAGTTGCTACCAAATGAGTTCCATCATCAGAAGAAGTGACTGTTTTCCATTTTTTTTCTTCTGCAAAAGTTCTTTCTGCCCAAGTTTTTCCAGAATCCGAAGAAAGATACATACGACCATCTTCACCTACTGCCACCGCTATCAATTTTTTACCATCTGCAGAAGAAGCGATAGAGGAGCGTTCACTGTATCCAATACTAGTTGTCGCCCAAGTTGCTCCAGAGTCGGTGGAAGTATAAATGTGACTTTCTGCACCATATGAAGATTGAATCGCTGCCAAATGAGTTCCATCATCAGAAGAAGCAACTGACATCCAATATCCGGTAATCCGATCTCCGTCAATAGGAACTTGAACTATAGGAACCCAAGTTTTTCCTAAATCAGAAGATGTGTAAATGAAGACATCATCTGCTGCTACTAAAATTTTTGCACTATTAGCATAAACAATAGATTGCCAAACTCTTGAATAACCTTCAGTACTTGTTGCCCAAGTTTTTCCAGAGTCAGTAGAAACATAAGAATCATCATTGGTTGCTACGGCCGCTAAAATCTTTCCGTCAGAAGAGATAGTAATATCTTCCCAAAATCTTGACCCAGCATTTAAAGGTTCCCATTTTTGATAATTAAGAAGAACGGTATAAATGTTTGTATAAGTTTTACCTAAAGAGTTTTCTGCATAAAGTCTATAATGTAAAAAAGAATTGGGTGTTAAATTTGTACCTGTAGCCGTAAAGTTACCCAGTGTATAATCTCCCGTCTCTTCTATTTTAATTGCCTCAGTCTCAAAGTTGCATGGTTTACCAGATACTCCAGTAAGACAATACTCCACCCCTCTTGTTGTGTGCTTGGTATTTATAAAAGAATGAAAAGATACAGTTGTGCTATCAATTATAGCAGCAGGAGAACTTATTACAATTGGTTTTGATATTGAGTCATAAGTGTAAACATAATGATAAGGCGTTGCAGCCGCTAATTTTGTTCCATCAGCAGAATAAGTCATAGAGATATGAGGAGATCCTTTTCCTTCAGTTATGTTAACAGAAGTCTCCCAGGTTATTCCAGAATCAGATGAAATATAGATGTCTCCAGTTAGTGTTGCGGCCGCTAAATATTTTCCGTCAGCAGAAGAAGTAACAGCTACCCAACTATTTTTACCAACAGAAGTACTCGTAGACCAATCTATTCCATGATTATACGATACAAGAATGTCGCTATTATTCGCTCCCGCAATCAAGACACTTCCATCAGCAGAATAAGCAAGTGAATACCATTGTTTTTCTCCAGCAGAAGCTTGAGGTGCCCAAGTTACCCCGAAATTATCAGAAGTATACAAATATCTTCCCGATGAACCCATTGTTGCTGCCGCTAAATATTGTCCATTAGCAGAAGAAGTTATTGTTTCCCAATCTCCTGAGCCAGCAGTAGTTCGCTGTGTCCAAGTTGCTCCGAAATCATCAGAAGTATATATATAGCGGGCACTATAATTATTATTTGCCCAATCGTCCCCAGCCGCTAAATATTGTCCATTAGCAGAAGAAGTGACAGCTCTCCACCCTCCATTTTTAGCTGAAGTTTGTGACCAAGTCACACCAGAGTCCGAAGAAGTATATATAGAACCACCACCTGCTGCCACCAATCTTGTGCCATCAGCAGAAGAGTCAATGGAAGTCCAGTATTTTTTCCCTAAATAAGTTTGTTCTGTCCAAGTTTTTCCAGAGTCAGTAGAAGTATATATAAAACCATTGTCTTCTACTGCCGCCAATTTTGTTCCGTCGGAAGAAGAGGTAATGGACGTCCAATATCTTAAACCAGCAGAAGTTTGAGCCGTCCACCCTCTTTCAAGATTTGTAGTTTGCGCATCCGTATAAGTTTTACCTGCAGAATTTTCTGCATAAAATCTATAATGTATATAAGAGTTGGGCTCTAAATCATTAATTGTAAAAGAAAAATTACCTGAATCATATTCTCCTGTTTCTTCTATTTTAATTCCTTCACCAACAAAATCACATGATGCATATAATGCTTCAGTTACACAATATTCTACCCCATGTATTGTGTGTAAAATGTCTACATAACCATTAAACACTACAGTAGAAGTACCGACAAGAGAAGAAGAGACTGTCACTCTTGGAGCTGGGAGAGGTCCATAAACATACCAACGCTCAGGATACCCAAAACCATCATCTCGTGCCCACAGTTTATTTCCATTATCAAGATATCCAACGGAACCCCAAAATCCTTCTCCAAGAGAAGTTTGTTTTGTCCAAGTATCCCCAAAATCCTCTGAGAGATATAAAAAACCTAAATCAGACCACCCTCGTTCATGTGCTGCCAATTTTGTCCCGTCAGCAGAAGAAATGATAGATCTCCAAAGCCTTTCTCCGGCTGAAGTGGAAGTTGTCCAAGTTTTTCCACCGTCAACGGATGTGTAAATATGTCCTAATGGTTCAACATCTGACGATGTAGCTAACCCTATAGCTGCCAAATTTGTCCCATCAGCAGAAGAAGTGATAGACGACCAAAACTTTTCTCCAGCTGAAGTAGAAGTTGCCCAGGTTGCCCCAAAATCATCAGAAGTATAAATATATCCGGCTAGATTATCCGAGCTTTCCATTCCTGTTGCTACCAATTTTGTTCCATTGGAAGAAGCGATAGAAGTCCAAAACTTTTCTCCAGCTGAAGTAGAAGTCGCCCAGGTTGCCCCAAAATCATCAGAAGTATAAATATAATCAGCATAATCACAGTAAGGACCTCCTATCATAGCCAAATTATTTCCGTCTCCTGAGGAGACAATAGTCCCTAGACACTTTTCTTCAGGCAAAGTACTTGTCGCCCAAGTTGCTCCAGAGTCAGAAGAAATGTAGAGATACATTACCCCAGTATCCGCGTCTTCTACTATAGCCGCCAACTTTTTGCCGTCATTAGAAGAAGTGAATGAGGCAAACCATTTGCCTCTTATCTCAAGACTTCTTAACCATGTCTTCCCAGAATCACTAGAAGTATACATAAACCCAGAATCATCAACAGGGTCGTAAGCTCCCGCTATCAATTTACTTCCGTCACTAGAAGGGTTTATTGTGTAAAAAATAAGACCATCTTGTCCAAAAGAACTTTCTGTCCAAACATATGTATTCATTGTTTCTTGGGCAGAAATAAAGCTAAAAGAAGATAAAACAATTGCGAAAGCAAAGAAAGTAATTAATAGTTTTTTCATAAGATTTTTATAAAATTTATAATTTGTTTTTATTTTTTAATTGGATAATTTCTACAAAGAAAAAGATGCCTAGAGCAAAAAGCTCTAAGCACCCTTACTTATATATTTATATTATAAACGACATCTTATAAAAGACAAGTTTTTATAAAGGACAAGATGTGGATAACTTTGTCGTTTATCGTTTATTATGGAAGAACATTTGGGGTTGTAGAGTTAAGCTTAAATCCTAGCATCTGTTCAGTTATTTGATAATAAATTTGTTTGTCTGAAGTAGGAGTGTTTGTGGTAGTGGTGCTGTAGTAAGGATTTGTGGTCTGAGGGACATAATAGTAAGGATTTTGATTGCTAGAAGTATTTGTGGAATGAGGAATTTGAGTGTTGGTATTATCTGGATATTGAGTTTGTGGGGAATAAGTCGGATTTGGTTGTTGAGTATTTGGATATTGTGGATTGTAATTAGTAATAAGTCTAACATTATTAACTATTTCATTTTGTTCACAAGTCTCTCTAGCTACAGCTTTTCTGGTATTTGAATCAAAAAAGCCTGTAGGATAAAGGTTTCTCAGGGTTTGATACTTAATTAAGGAAGCTTGAGTGATTGGACCAAAATATCCAGTTGGAGCATGATACATAATTCCATTTTCAAAAAGAAAATGTTGCAACTTTAAAACATTTCCATAAAGAACATAGTCTTTAGAACCAAGTTTTAGATCATATTCTACATCAACACAAGAAACACTTTCTGGAATAGGTAAAAATTTCTGTTCCACTTGTGCCTGAACAACATTAAAAGACAAACTTATAAAAGACACAAACAAAACACAAATAGAGACTTTCTTTTTGAAATTTCTATACATATTTATATTATAAACGACATTTTATAAAAACAATATTTATAAAGGACAAAGTTTGTGGATAACTAAAAAGAATATAAAAAGTTTATAAAAGACATTATGTAGGGAACAAAAAATTGAAAAACATTTACCGCTACTATAATAATCAAAATCATCATTATAGGGTTAGAGAAAATATGTTTAATTGTATAACTTTTATGCTTAAAAGAATTAATATCGTTTACATAAGTGGCTTCATATTCTTTCTTTTTTAAAAATTTATTTTTAATTTTTAACCAAAAATCTTTCAAAAAAGCAAAAAGCTCTGTGAAAATAGAATATCCATCCGCTGGAGGAAAAGGTAGCAAATTAAACAGACCTAAGAATAAATTTACAGAAGTGATGGTTTGAAGTATTAAAGTTGTAGCCGGATTGGAAAAACCCAAAAAACTTAAAATATAAAATATAGCTACTGCTGAAAGAGCTAGGAAAAAGTTAGTCAAAATACCAGCTGCTGAAATTTCTAATTCCGCATATTTTTTATCCTGTATATTATATGGATTATAAGGTACTGGTTTTGCCCAACCAAAAGGAAATTTTAATACTAAATATGAAAAAATAGGAACTACAATAGAGCCTATCGCATCAATATGAGAAATAGGGTTCAAGGTTAATCGTCCCGCATTATAAGCTGTCGCATCCCCATTTCTATAGGCTGCATAACCATGCGCTATTTCATGTAAAATGATAGAATAAAAGATAATAATAAAAAAGAAAATTAAAAATAGAATATCCATAATTATTGTTTCTATAATATACCATGTAACAAAACAAAAACTGCCATTAAGGCAGTTTTCTTAAGATTTTATTTGAAACTTCTTAGTAATTAAGAACTACACCATTATCTAAAGTTAGAGTCATTCCTGAACATGATAAGAGGTTATTAGCTTTATATTGTGTTGATTTATAGAAATATCCTGTTGCATCTTGAATATCCCATGGAGTTAAGATTTCAGAAGCATATTTTTTTTGAAAAGCTTTAGTAGCTTCAAAAGTTTGTTGCCCAAAGAAACCTGTAATAGGTATATTAAGACCTAAATCTGCATTTAAGAATGCCTGCCAAAGCTTAACTTGATTCACATCATTGTTTTTAGAGTTTAATCTCATAAATGAGTTGAATGGTTTACTGTCTGCATTACAAGTGTAAGTCTTTTGATCTAAAGGAGAGACATATGAACCATTTCCTGAAACTATATCTGTCGTAGGAGTTGTGGGGGTTACGATAGTGGTAGTGGCGGTAGATGAAGCCGCTAAACTTTCACTACTGGTAGCAGTAGAAGTAGAAACGTAAGTTATGACAGGAATAGAAGGAGGAACTTCTTTTGGTAAAGGCAATAACCCTCCCGAACGATCTTTAGCAACTAAAACTCCTTCGCTTTTGGATTTTTCTCCTGGAGAAATTCCTGTCAAAGATCTTGGGGTTACCTCAAACACCAAAGTTGCATTTACATCTTCTTCAGTTAGAGTGTAATTAATATTCTCAGCTCCAGGAATAATTGTGTCATCTCTATACCATTGATAAGTTGAACCATATTCTAAATCTCCTTCTGCGTCATAATATGTATATTCTCCAATAAAAGTAGATCCTATTTTGTTAGAATCTGAAAATATTTTTGTATCTTCAGTCATAGGTAAAGCGTTATAATAAGATTGAATAAAACTCCGAAAAGAATCTACAGCTATCAGCTTTGAACCGTCAGCAGATGAGGTGATGGAGGCCCAATCTTTCTGACCAGCAGAAGTTTGGGGTGTCCAGATTTTACCAGAGTCGGAAGAAACATAAATGTAACCATAATCAGGATACGCTCCAGCATCCGTTGCTGCCAATTTTGTCCCATCAGCGGAAGACACTATGGAAGACCATCTTCTTGAACCGGCCCCTTGTTGTTCTGTCCAAGTTACTCCTGAATCTTCAGAAACATAAATAAATCCCCCATCTACAGCTGCTGCTAACCTTGTACCATCAGCAGAAGATGCAATGGAAGACCAAGGTCTTCGATTGGAATTTGTTTGTTCTGTCCAAGTTGCGCCGGAGTCGGAAGAAGTGTAAATAAAACCACCCCAAGAATTTACTGCTGCCAATTTTTCGCCATCGGCAGAAGAAGTAATGGCCGCCCAACCTCTTGAACCATCTGGATTAGAAGAAGTTCTTTCTATCCAAGTTTCTCCCCAATCATCAGAAGTATAAATAAATCCGCCATAGGCTGCTGCTGCGGCCATTTTTTCTCCATTGGAAGAAGAAGTAATGGCTGCCCACTGTCTATTTCCAGCAGAAGTTCTTTCTATCCAAGTTTCTCCCCAGTCATCAGAAGTATAAATAAATCCGCCATGAGCTACTGCGGCTACTAAATATTTACCATCGTCAGAAGAAATGATTGATTGCCAATATCTTTCGTTCGAGGAAGAGGCTACAGACCAAGTTTCACCATAATTTGCAGAAGTATAAATATAACCATACATTGGTGTCGCCGCCAAATATTTACCTTCGGAAGAAGAAGTAACGGAAGCCCAGCTTCCTTCCTTAGAAGAGGTTTGCTCTACCCATTCCTTATATTCAAAAAGAATAGTTTGAACATCTGAATAACTTCTACCTTCAGAATTTTCTGCATAAAATCTATAATGCAAGAAAGAGTTGGGGGTCACATTATCAACAGTAAAAGCGATATCTCCTAATGTATATTCTCCCGATTCTTCTACTTTTTGCACATTAGAATCAGTATCAAAATTACACGAAGCATTAGAAGATCCTGTAGTACAATATTCTACTCCATGTGTGGTGTGCGAAGTGTTCACATATCCATTAAAGATTATACTTGTACTACTTGTAATAGAAGCTACTGAACTTATTACTGTAGGCTTAAAAACTGTTGAGCTGTAAGTATAGATGTAGCCGTCTTGATTATTTGTGTTATTTGATGCAACAACAAATTTTGTTCCGTCAGAAGAAGAGACGATAGAATTCCAATAATTAATTCCAAGAGAAGTTTCGGGTGTCCATGTGACTCCTGAGTCAGCAGATGTGTATATATAACCAGAATTTAATGCTGCGGCCAATTTTTCGCCATCGTCAGAAGAAGTGATAGATCTCCAGCTTCTTTTTCCAGCAGAAGTTCTTTCTGTCCAAGTAGCTCCAAAATCATCAGAAGTATAAATATATCCACCATAAACTGTTACCGCCAGTTTTGCCCCGTCGGAAGAAGAGGTAATACTCTTCAATTGTTGGCCTTCAGGAAAAGTAGAAGTTGCCCAAGTTGCTCCAGAAGTGGTAGAAAAATGAATATTCGAAACATAACCTTGAATATTATGATCATAATAAGAATCTATTGCTGCCAAATTTGTCCCGTCAGAAGAAGAGGTTAATGAAGACCAAGGTCTTTCTCCAGCTTCAGTACTTGTGGCCCAAGTAGCCCCAGAATCATTAGATATATATATAGCCGCCATCCACTGCCGCTATTAATTTTGTTCCATCAGATGAATAAGTTATAGAAGACCAATCTCTATTTCCAGCAGAAGTACTTGTTGCCCAAGTTACTCCTGAATCTTCAGAAGTGTAAACGTAATTAAAATCTTCAGAGATATCCCAGTCACGATAATTCCCTGTTGCTGCTAATTTTGTACCGTCAGCAGAGGAAGTAACGGAAGACCACCATTTTTCTCCAGCCGAAGTAGAAGTGGCCCATGTTTTTCCACCGTCAACAGATGTGTAAATATAATTATAAAAAATCTGATCCAACAAGGCGACTAATTTTGTTCCATCAGCAGAAGAGTCTATGTAAGTCCACCACCTTTCTCCAGCTGAAATGTGTTTTGTCCAACCATATACACCAGTCACGCCTTCCCCAAAAGAAAAGTTTAGAGAAGATATTATAATTATAAAAGCAAAAAGAGTTGTTAAAATTTTTTTCATCATAATAATATTTGTTTAAAATAAAAAGGCTGCCAAGAGAACTAAAAGCTCAATTAGCAACCCATTACTTATATACTTATATTATAAACGACATCTTATAAAAGACAAGTTTTTATAAAGGACAAGATGTGGATAAGTGTCGTTTATGAGTATTTCTTTTTTATAGACACCTTTTAAAACTCTCAAATATTTTTAACAACCTTGTAAAAAAAGACAACTTATGATAATATTTTGAAATATTAAAGAAACTAAATTTATGTCAAACATTTGTCCAGCATGCCAAAAAGGAACAAAGGTGGTAGGAAAATACTCCAACAGAGTTCGTGCTACCAAATTTAATCCTGCAGGGAAGAGAAGAAAATATCCCAATCTACAGTGGGCAAGGATTCCTAATGGTCCTAGAGTAAAAATCTGCACCAGCTGTATGAAAAAAGGAGTTCATCTCAATGTAAATGCTTAAAAATCAAAAACGCCTTAAAATAAGGCGTTTTTATTTTGCTTTTATTATTTCTAAATTTTTCCCGTCAGTCTGAAAAATAATATCTCCAGTATTTACAGTGTTTAAGATGTTTTTACTATATTTTTCTAAGATTTCTACAACTTCTTTGTGTGGATGATTAAATCTATTGTCTTTTCCAGCGCTAATAACTGCATATTCTGGTTTAATGAGCTTTAAAAAGCTTGCTGAACTACCAGTGTTTGATCCGTGGTGTGAAACCTTTAAGACCGTCAAATCTTGCAATTTCTCTTTTAAAGATAAAGAAACACTTTTTTCAAAACAATTTTCTATATTTAAAAAGAGTTTATTCTCTATTTCTTGACTGGCGTCCCCCAAAAATAAGAAGCTGTAATCTTTATACACCAAAAGCGAGACGACAGAATTTTCATTGCTATCATTTATAATAAGACCTCCTTTGACTGGATTTAAAACGTACATCTCTATCAAATTCTCATCTTTTCCAAAAGATAAAATATCTCCACAGTTGGCTATATAAGTTTTAGATTCATCGAATTCAATTTCTTGTTCTATTTTTTCTTGATTAATTAAATATATTGAGCTCTCTTTATTTTGATCTCCATTCACTAAAATATTTTTAATATTATATTTTGGGAAAAGATAGAGAAAACCAGTAATATGATCAGAATCTCCGTGACTCATAATAACCAAATCTATTTCTTTATTAAAAATAGAAAGATAATTTTCTAATTTGCGAATCACTTTGTCATCTGGCCCAGCATCAATTAAAATTTTCTGCCCGTCTGGAGTTTGAATCAAAATCGAGTCTCCTTGTCCAACATCTAAAAAAATAACTTTCAGTTCTCTTGAAGAATAGACTTTGGTAAATAATAAGAGAGTGATAAAAAATAAAATAAGGAAAAAAGAAATTAAAATTAAATAAAAATAATCTGAAAAGATTTTTCTATTTTTATTTTTAATAGAGTAAATGATTTCTGAAAAAATTTTATTGCTCATATTTTTCTTTTTACTTTTTATTTTTCTTCTTTTAAATATTTTTGAATCTTAATTCTTTTCTTTTCAAAAGAAAGATAAAATATAATTAAGAAATAAATCAAAAACATTTCTAAACTTGATATTGAAAAATCTAATTTCGAAAAAGAAAAACTAGAAATAAATTCTACTACCAGAAAAATATATTTAGAAAAAATAAAAGATAAATATCCAAAGAAAATAGAAAGACCTGGAAGAAAAGAAAATAAAATTATTAAGAAAGCCAAAAACATAATTATCGGTATCACTGGCACCACTAAAAGATTTCCAACTATTCCAAAGAGAGATAAATTACTAAACTTAAAAATAATATATGGCGAGACTAAAATCTGTACCGCTAAAGTAAGTTTGAAAATTTCTAAAAGATTTTTTGCAAATTTATTTTTAAATCTTTCTTGGCTAAAAAATTTATATTCATCAAAAATTGGTAAAAGATAAAGTATTCCAAAAGTAGCTAAAAATGATAAATGAAAAGAAATATCGTAGACAGCTATTTTTGGATTTAAAATCATCATCAATAAAGCAGATAAAAAGAGAGCTTGCTTAGCTACATATTGTTGTCCAGAGATATTTGCTAAAAGTAAAACTCCACCCATCATCGCCGCTCTTAAAATCGAAGGCTCGGCACCGACAAAGATTATAAAAATAATAATCGACAAGAAAACTAAAAAAGTCCTGAGTTTTAATTTTAGATTTAAATTCAAAAATAGAAAAGAAAAAAAGATTATTAAGATAGTGATATTGAAACCAGAAAGTACAATAATATGAGAGAGTCCAGCTATACGAAAATTTTCTAATTCTTCTTTTGAAAAAAGTGAATCGTCCCCCAAAGTTGTTCCCGCTGAAAGAGCAGCAACTATTCTCGGAGAGAAAGTGTCTAATGTTTTCACAAAATCTTTTTTCTTATTTTGCAAATAAAAAGAAAATTTTTCAAAAAGATTTGCTTCGATATCTGAATCTTCAGCGAGTATAATTTTAGGAAAAGAAATTTGTCCATCAATGTTTTTAAGACTATCTTGAAGCTGTAAATCAAAAGATTTAGCTATCCTATTTTCTACGTTTGGTAAAACAATATTTTCCTCGGTTATTTTGCCCTCTATTTGAATAATTTGCCCTGCTCGATACTCTGGAAATTTGCTAGTAATAATTTTTATTTTAAAAGCAGAGTCTTCCTTGAGATCCAAAATAATTTGTTGCGACTTCTCAGTTTGTTTCACTTTAGAAATTATCCCCAAAAAACTTTCTTTTTGTGAAATGAATTTAGAAAAATTTTCTTTTTGTAAAACGGTTTGAGAAAAAGAAATTTGCCCCAATAAAATTCCAAAAGCCAAAACTAAAAACAAAATAGCTATAGAAATAGATGTTTCACTCTTTTCTTTGCCACTATTTCTTTTATAAAATTTTTTAATTAAAAAATTTATGAAACAAATAACGAGTGAAACAAAAAATAGTTCAGTGGAAAAGTTTACAGAGTAGGCGAGGTTGATTCCTAAAAATATTCCAAGAGTTGTAATAAGGAAATATTTTAGATACATGAAATAATTTTATCATGCAAAATCTATAAAAAAATACTTTTGAGAGTCATTCGTGAAGCGAGGGTTGACTTAAAAAATGTTTTCTTTTTTATCATTCTTACTCCACAACTTTGTCAGCGGCGACCGTGGCTAACTCATCAGCAATTTCATTTCCTTTGATGCCAGCATGTCCTTTCACATATTCAAATTTTATTTCTGAAAAATTATTTTCTAACAATTTTTTATTAATAAGATTTTTTAAATTTAAAAATTCTTGCCACAATTCTTTATTCAAAACTGGTTTCTTATTTACTCCTTTCCAATTATTTTTTTGCCAATTAATTATCCATTCTGTGATACCTTTTTTAACATACTGCGAATCTGTCTTTACGGTGACCAAAAATTCTTTTCCTAAATTTTTCTTCTCTGCAAAATATTTATTCAAAATGACTCTATCTAAAAATCTTAAAGCTTCAATACAAGCGGTGAGCTCCATTTTATTATTGGTGGTATAAATTTTCCCTCCTGAAAGTTTAAAATCTTTTTTCTCTCCGCCATCGTCCAAAACTTCAACATAGACTCCCCAGCCACCATTCCCCGGATTTCCTCTGCTCGCCCCATCAGTATAAAAAGTTATTTTCATAAAAGTATTTTATCATACCAAAACAAGGTATAGCTAAAAAAATTTAGATAAATATTTTTTGACTTTCGCGAAGCTGGGTTGATTCATAAAAATGCTTACAAGAGAATTTTGTTTAATACCTACTTCACAAATCTCATCACAATATCACCTTTAAAATTATCCCACTCTAAATTTATAAAAAAAACTTTTTGGTTTAATAATTCTTTTTCTCTTTCTCCATTTGCAAAAAATTCTATACCCCGAAGACCGTTGAGAGAAATTTCTAAATGTTCTTTGTTTTTTCCAAATCGTCTAGCTTCTAGAAAATCATTTTTGTTTAATTTAATTTTAAAAATTATTTTTTCATTTCCCATACCAAAAGGAGCAAAAATTTTTATTTCATCAAAAAGTTTTTTATTGATGTTAGAAATTTTAATATCTATATGTTCAGGAATTTTTTTTATTTTCTGATTCTCTTCCAACCTATTCTCCTTTTTTTCAACTTCATATTTTTTTAAAAAAGTCTGAAACTTATTTAAATTATTTTTATGAATAGCAAAACCTCCCGCCATTTCATGACCTCCAAAATTTTCTAAAAGATATTGACACTCCGTCATAATCTCTACCACATTATACCCATCCTCTCCGGCTCTAACTGAGCCTTTCAAAATATTTTTATCCTCCCCTATTCCCCAAACAAAAGTTGTCTTCTTGACTGTCTCACAAACTTTGCTAGCCACAAGTCCAATAATTCCTGGAGTCCATTTCTCATCTCCAATTAAAATAATTTTTTCTTCTTGAAATTTTTCATAATCAATAACAGTCTCTGCGTCTCTAGTTTCTTGCTTGCGAGCTTTATTGTAATTTTCTAATTCATTTGCAAAATTAACGGCTTCCTCGTTTTGAAGTAAAGCATAAAAAGCATAAATAGGTTCTGACATTCTACTGGCAGCATTGATTCTTGGAGCTATACCAAAAGCAATATCATCTTCATTGATTTTTCTCTGATTTATTTTAGCGTTACTAAAAATTTTTAAAAGACCTGGGCGTCTAGTTTTTTTAAAACCGCCAAACCATATTTAGCCAATAATCTATTCTCATTTTTTAAAGGCACCAAGTCAGCAATAGTTGCAATCCCCACCATGTCCAGCAACCATTTTTCCCATCCTTCCCCTATACCAAATTCTTTTCTATATTTATTTAAAAAAGCATTCACCAATTTCCAAGCAGTCGAAGCTCCACACAAAAACTTTTCTTCGGACTTATCTCCTATTTGCTTTGTGTTTATTATAGAAAAAGCTTTAGGTAAAATCTGTTTAGCTTTATCGTCTAAAATTGGGAGATGATGATCCGTCACAATCACATTGATGCCATTTTCTTCAGCAAATTTTATCTCTTCAAGATTTGTAATCCCAATATCTACAGTGATGAGCAAAGAGACTTTTTCTTTAATAAATTTTTGGATGGCTGCCATATTTAGGCCATAACCTTCATTGTGGCGATGAGGAATATATATGGAAAAATTTCTATAATTTAATTTTTCAAAAAAATCATTCAAAATCACAGCTCCTGGAATTCCATCACAATCATAATCGGCATAAATTATGATTTTTTCTTTTTTTTCTACCGCTTCTTTGATTCTTTTTACAGATTCTTTAATGCCTTTAATTTTTGCAGAATCCAAAAGATCTCTATCCCAATCTGGAGACAAAAACTTTTCTATTTCTTCTTTCTTTTTCAAATCAAACCCTTTGCTTTCTAAAATATTTTTTTGTAAATCAGTAAAAAACATAAATTAAGAAAAGTATAACAGTTATTCTCCCTGTTTGACAAACAGTTTTATTTGTTCTAGTATAGATTTAGAAGTGTTTGATATTATAACCTTATAAAACGTTCCTTAAAATGAAAGCAAAAAGATTTAAAAGAATTAATGTTGATCAAATCATTAATGATTTTGATAACGCAGTGATTGACAAAGCGTTGCAAGAAGGAAGCATTGCCTACAACAAAAAACTTCCTTCCCTTGTACATTCCGCCACAGAAATCTTAACTTGGTGGATATCGAAATACAAAGTAGTTTTGAGAAAATCTCAACTCTTTCAACTTTGGAAAAAGATCGCAAGAAAAACTATGGGGAAGAATTATTTTGATAAGGGTGAATATCCGGCTTACAGTAAAATTGCAGGAAACACGCTCTATGAATATGTAAAAATTCCATTCCTCATAAAAAATTAACGCCTTATGGAAATCTTGATTTTAATTACTGTTATTGTTGCCATCTCCCTTTTTTTCCTGTTTGTGTTAGCTGTTGTAATGACTCGAGTAAAAAGAATTGATGGAAAATTATTGAAAGTGGATCTAGTCTCACATTTCGCTTTAATACAATGTAAGGGTAGAAAAATAAAATTATTAAGCGGATTGGAAGGCTTAGAAAAAAAACTTTTACAATCTTTAGTTACCAAGAAGGCTGAGGTAGAAATTGTTTATCTTCAAACCAAAATAGGTAAACTAAACCTCAGACATTCTTTTGGTTTATTTGAAAAAAAGAGGTCGTTTTAAACGACCTCTTTATTTTTATCTAATTTTAAATTTACACCTTAAATTTCTTTTTTATTTCCTCTAACTCTTCTGCATTTTTTTCTTGCATTTTATATTTCCCAGCAGTAGCTAATTTTTCCAACTCTTCTTCTGATAATTTATTGAGCTCGAAAACTCTATTTTCTAAATACTTTAAATTATTTTTACTAGCATTATCTATAACCTCTTCAAAAAGAGCATGAAGAATTAAACCGATTTTTTTTCCTGGTTTTTCATTCAAAATTTGCATAATTTTTGCTCCATCAATTTTTAAAGTCTTAAGAGAAATTGGATCGCGAAGAGCTTCTTCAATCATAGATTCAAATTTTCTAAGTCTCCAGGGTTCTTCTTTTTTTGTTCCAGACCCCATTCTGTCACAAAGTCTTAAATCAATTAAATCCCAGATATTTTCTTTTCCAATATTCACAATTAATCTTCTAACTGAAGACAAAGTCACTTCATCTGGATCAGAAAAAAACATATGCCAACGAACTAATCTGCAAACTTTTTCAACAACTTTTTTTTCGAACTTTAATTCTTCTAAAATTTTCTTAGTCACTCTTTCGCTAACCACTTCATGTCCATAAAAAGTGTAATCTTTTTTCGTTTCATCAAATCTTCTGGTTTTAACTTTTCCGATATCGTGGAACAAAGCTGCTAACCTAATTTCTAAATCAAACTCCCGAGAAGCCGCGTGATTCAAAGATCGAAGAGAATGCTCGAAAACATCAAAAGCGTGGTGTCCGTTTTGTTCTATTCCAACGGCGCTTTCTAACTCAGTTGAAATATATTTCAACATTCCCAATTTTTGTGAAATGAGTAATCCTTGCATTGGATTAGAAGACATAATTATTTTTATGAATTCATCACGAATTCTTTCTTTAGAGATTTTTTCTAGATTTGATGCCAAGCGAAAAATAGCCTCTAAGGTTTCATTAGAAATCACAAAATTCAATTGAGCTGAAAAGCGTACAGCTCTAAGCATGCGAAGGGCATCCTCGTTAAATCTTTCTTCCGCCTCTCCGACTGTTCTGATAATTTTGTCCTTTATATCATTTTGTCCTTTATAAATGTCTTTTATGGTGTCCTTTATAGGATCATAAGCAATGGCGTTCATTGTAAAATCTCTTCTTTCTAAATCTTCTTCTATATTCTTACCCCATTCCAACCTCTCTGGTCGACGAAAATCCTTATATTCCCCTTCTTTTCTATAGGTTGTAACTTCTACCACTTCTGTCTCACCTTCATCTTTTCTTATTTTTACACCAACTGTTCCAAAAGGATTTTCATAAACCGTTTCATCAGTTCCAAAAATATTAATTATTTCGTCTGGAGTTGCGTTAGTCGTGATATCCCAGTCTTTTGGTTCACGAAAAAGAAATAAATCTCTAACACATCCCCCAACCAAATAACTATCAAAATTATTTTTAGACAACATTTCACAAACCCAAAGCACATCTTTGGGTATCAAATTTTTATTTATCGTTTCTTGTGAAATATTTTTCATAATAGTTATTACCTTAACTATTCAACATCTGTTTCTCCATCAAAATGTTCTTCAACGGCTTCTTCTTTAGTTGCGTGAATAGTTCCTTTTTTGTGCTCAGGTTTTGCATAAATAGAATAAAGCTTTAATTCTCCTTCTCCAACATTTACAATATTATGTTCAGTTCCAGCTGGTATAATTACTGAAAAATCATCTTCCAATTCAGTTTCTTGTCCATTAAGAATAGCTTTAGCTTTTCCAGATTCAATTCTAATAAATTGGTCAACGTCTCCATGAGTTTCCATTCCAATATCTTTTCCAGCGGGAATATTCATAACTACGAGTTGCATATGTTTTGCGGTAAAAAGAACTTTTCTAAAGTTTTCATTTTCTAATGTTTCTTTTTCAATATTTGTGATATATGACATATTTTATTTTTATTTAATTAAGTTTAATAATGCTTTTATTATATAGCAAAAAATATAAAAGACATTTTTATCTTCACTCTTTCTTAAAAGACATTCTTGACAGAAAAGATTTATAATAGTGCCTCCGCCAGGATTCGAACCCAGAACAGCGGTTCCGAAGACCGATGTGATATCCATTTCACCACGGAGGCCACTTTGTATAGTTTAACAAATTTTTTTGTGCGGCGTAAGGGAATCGAACCCTTGTCCCCTGCTTGGAAGGCAGGTATTCTACCACTAAACCAACACCGCATTCAGAAGTATTTTAGCATAAAAATTAACACAAGTAAAACAAAAAACTTTTTTTAAAAATCTGTATTATAATATTCTCTGTATTAAAAATTTTTAAACATTATGCACAAATTTAAATTAATTAAAAATGAAAATGGTTTTAGGGTTCAATTTGTTTACAAAAAAGAAGTTATTTTCTGGACAGAAAATTATACAAAAAAAGCTTCCGCAATGAAAGCAATCAACTCCTTAAAAGATAAATCTTTAGCTGCTGAAATTGAAGAAGTTGATGAGACAATCGTTATTCCTAAAAAGGCTCCAATCAAAAAAGATGAGACAAAGGAAGTTGAAGTAAAAAAAGTTGTCACTAAAAAACCAACAACGAAAAAAGTTGAAATAAAAAAGACCTCTCCTAAGAAAACAGCGACTAAAAAAGTCGCTAAATAATAATTTAACAAATGTTGATTCAAAAGAAAAACCGCTTGTCTTTAACAAGTGGTTTTTCATATTCTCTTTCACATAAGCGGAATTCTGTTTATATGATTATTTATCTGGATTTTGAATTACTTCAAAATTCTAGCGGCACTCTTTGAAATAAATCAAAGCACGACCTTGCACACAGGTAAGTATTTAGCCGTTTCACCCTAAATAAATAGGTTCGTCACTGTTCGCAACTCTCATCTCACGATGGACGGGCGTTACCCGCTACCTTTTTAACTTTCAAAGAAGAGGTATGTGTTCCGACTTTCCTCAGATTTTAAAAAAATAAAATCTGTAATCATTTGGGAAAGAGATAATAATTATAATAAAAATCAAAAAAATAGCAATAAACTCTTAACTATGTGCGACATAAGAGAATCGAACTCTTGTTTCAAGCTTGGGAAGCTTGCGTCATACCATTAGACCAATATCGCATTGAAATTAAAAGAAGAAATCATAATTATTGATTATTTTGTGCGGCGTAGGAGAATCGAACTCCTGTCTCATCCTTGGCAAGGACGTGTTCTACCACTAAACCAACACCGCATTCAGAACACCAAAGCATATAACGAAGGTGACTTGTAATAATATATCATAAAAAATATTTTTAGAGAACACTCCCCTGTTTATAACCATAACTTTCATGTGAAACATCATTAAACATATAAAAATAAAGGGTTTAAAAAAATCTTTCGCAAAACGGAAAGCAATTTGAAAGATATTTATTTTTGTAAATTAAAAAATTACCAATTTATTCCTTTAATATTATGCTCTTTTAAATATTTGTTAGTTTTAGAAAAATGCTTACAACCAAAGAATCCATTATTTGCAGAAAATGGTGATGGGTGCACGGATTCTAAAATTAAATGTCGTTTAGAGTCTATAAGACTTTTTTTGCTGCGAGCATAATTCCCCCACAACAAAAAGACAAGATTTTCTCTTTTATCAGACAAAATTGAAATTATGTGATCAGTAAATTTCTCCCAACCCTTATTTCTATGTGAAGCTGGATTATGAGCAATAACAGTTAAAATACTATTTAAAAGAAAAACTCCTTCTTTTGCCCAATTTTCTAAATTCCCTTTTGTATAATCTTTTTTAATATTCAAATCTTTTTCTATTTCTTTATAAATGTTTTTTAAAGATGGTGGCAGATTAATATTTTCAGGAACAGAAAAACAAAGTCCGTGCGCCTGTCCTTTATCGTGATATGGATCTTGTCCTAAAATTATGACTTTTACTTTAGAGAATGGCGTTAAATCAAAAGCTTTAAAAAGATTTTTGGGGTCAGGATATATTTCTTGTTTTTTATTTAAATATTCTTCCTTAAAGAAGCTAGTTAAGTTCTTCCAATCTTCAGTATCGAAAAAATCTTTTAAAACAAGCTTCCATTCTGGATTTAAAACAATTTCTTTTTTAGATAAAAATTTAGAATCATTACTCATAATTGTTATATATAAAATCTTAGCATATTCTCTCAGGTTATTTGAAGAATAATAAAAGACTTTTTAAACAAAAAAGACATTTGAAAAAAAACTTGTCTTTTATGAAATATAGTGGAAAAGTCCGTGCAAATGTGTATAAACGACATGTTTTTAAGAGACATTTTTTAAAAGACATTTTCTAAAAGACACCAGGTTTATTTCAGATAAGTCCTTAAAATAAGGCTTATTCCTTAAGTCTTTATTTTTAAGGCTTTTTTGCTCAATTTTATGTCTTTTTTGTTTCATGTGAAACAAAAATATTAATTCCTATAGTTCTACTCTTTTTTTCCTTTTGTTTTTCTTATTTTTCACGTAAAACGTTTTTTTTAAAACAAACAGTATTTTTAATTTCTAAATTAAACATTTTACTTAAAAAGTGATTTCACATGAAAATTTCATGTGAAACTTATGATAAAATAAAGATGAATATATGGCTGAACATAATGAAATAGGTAAATTGGGTGAAGAATTAGCTGTGAAATATTTAAAAAATAAAGATTTCTCTATAATTGAAAGGAATTTTCACGTGAAAGGAGGGGAAATAGACATTATTGCTAGCAAGAATTTCAATGAAAGACAAAAATATTTACACGTGAAACTACAAAACCTAGCTTTTATAGAGGTAAAAACTAAAAAAATAGCTAGTTTCGATAAAATAAATGATTTTGCTTATTCTCCAGAAAATAATCTAACTAAAACTAAAAGACAAAGAATTTTAAAAGCTATAAAACATTATTTGTCTTTTAGAAAAATATCGGAAGGAGAAATGGATATACAAGTCATGGCTATAATTGTATTTTTAAATGTAAATACCAAACAAGCTAAAATAAGATTCTATGAAGAATTTATTCTTTAAAAATCTTTGGAGGCAATTGAATTAGAAATAGATTTGTGATAAAATAGTATTCATTCAGAGTGTGGTGTAGTGGCTAACATAGATTGGTTTTGCGAATAAACTAGTCAACAACTGTCGCTATAAAATATTCTGTAAGATTTAAAATAAAATAACGGAGTGTGGTGTAACGGCTAACATTCTGGTTTTGGGTACCAGCGACTCAGGGTTCGAATCCCTGCACTCCGACAAAAAACCTTATAAAATATAAAGAAAAAAGACTTTCAGTGTATCTGAAAGTCTTTTTTTCTGTCCTTTTATTTTACCACTTGAACAATGATTTTATTTTTTGGAACCAAGAACTATTTTCTGTGTATGGAGTGGCTTTAATGCTGGTAATATTTATAACAGGAGCCATTAATATTTCTTTTTTATCTGTCAAAGTGACTTTTGCGGTAGTGGTTTTGCTTTGAACAGGCTTTATTTCTATAGATCTTTTCGAAGCTTCGGCTTTAGCTGTCTCAGGTTTTTCTGATTCAACATTTTCTACTTGAGTAGAATTAGGAAGTTTTAAATCTTGATTTTGAACTGCTTTTTCAAAGCTTTTTTGATATTCAGTCTTTAAATTTTCGACTTTTTGAATAAAATCTTTTCTTAAGGTCGCAATTTCCGTATTTATTTCATCTTTTTCAGTAATACCATAATATAAAAGAAATTCTGATTTATCCATAAGTAAAGAGACTTCTACAGAAGTCTCTTCTGTAGAAGAAGCTGGGGTTGTAGTTTGCGCAAAAGTAACTCCCACACTGACTGTGAGAGCTAAAAGCGAAATATAGATAATACTCTTATAATAATTCATACTGTGTTTACAAATATAAGTATATATAAAAAAATAAAAATTAAAAGTTTATCTTTAACAAACTTAACAAAGAAGTTATCCCCAACTTGTCCTTTACAAAAATATTGTCTTTTATAAAATGTCGTTTATAATATTTACATGGGTGCTAAAACCGTATTATTACGGTTTTGGCATTTTCTGTTTGTACACCCATCCCATCTTATAAAAAATAAAAATTATTAAATAAATATTTTATGAAAAATAGTATTCAAAAAATTATTAAAGTATTTTTAGCTATATTGTTTTTAACAACATCTTTTTTAATGCAAGTAGAGGCGCAAGAATATGATTGGCAAAAAAGTAACTCTTTATCCGAAGGGAAAAGTGTTGTTGCCGTATCAGAGGATGGTTCTAAAATTGCAACTGCTGGTTTTGATAGTTATATAGTCATATCTTCTGACGGCGGACAAACTTGGGTAACGGCCACATCTTCTGGTTCTAGTTTTTGGGCAGATATAAGCATTAGTTCAGACGGGACAAAGTTGGTTGCGACAAACAATAATAAAATATATACGTCTACTAATGGCGGAATAACTTGGTTGGAAAGGGCTCCAAAAACTGGTTATGAATACTGGAAACAAGTTTATTATGTTCCTGACGGGAGTAAGATAATTGCTGTTCATTACGATAATGAATTTTTATATACATCCGTTGACGATGGAGAAACTTGGCAGACAGTTAATTTTTTGGGAAGTAAAAACTGGAATTACGTTTCATCTTCTCAGGACGGTTCTAGGATTGTGGTTATTGGTTACAACGATTACATCTATACCTCTTCAGATTTTGGGGCTACTTGGAATAAGCAAGAAGGTCTTGGGGTGAAGGGTTGGAAATTTGTAAACACTTCTAGTGATAGTTTTAAAATTTTAGCAGTTGCAGAGGAAGGATATTTTTACGTCTCCACTAATTTTGGTGAAACATGGCAAGAAATGGGACCGTATAATACGAGTGGAGATTTTCAGCTTAGATATTCTAAAGATGGCAGCAGACTCTTTGGTTTCCAGGGTGGACTTAAGGTTTCTCTTGATGATGGGTTGACCTGGTTTTTACAACCAGGAACAGCTACCAGTTATGGGGTTTATTGGAAAACAGTAATCCCTTATCAAAACACCTCAAAAGCTTTAGCTTTAAAAAATGATGGATATCTTTATTTTGGAGAGGCAGCGCCTATGCGTGTTTCAAAAGAAAATGATTATGTTATAGGAAAGGGTAAAGTTTTATTTTCAGGGGAAGCCAATTCTCCATATAAAAAGAAGGGTGTTGAGTATTGTTTAACTACCTCTAGTTTAGAGGAGTGTGTTTACGATCAAACTTTTGTTGAAGAAGGGGACTTTTCTTTTGGAAGTTTTTCTCTTACAGTTTCTGATTTATTACCAAAAGAATATTATCGTTATAGACTTTTTGTTGAGGATTCAGAAGGGAACAAAGCTTACTCTGAAAACCTTTTTACATACGTAGACTATAAAGTCTGGGCAGCTAAAACTGGGGCCGGAGAAAGAGTTTGGAAATCTATAGATGTCTCCGATGATGGACAAACCTTGGTTGCGATTGAGGAGTTTGGTGAAAATGTTTATATCTCTTTAGATGGCGGAAATAGTTGGGAGATTAAAAAACTTTCAAATCAGCAATGGTGGGATACAGCAATCTCTTCTGATGGAAAATATATTTTAGTCTCAGGTAGAAATTTTATAGGAAAATCTTCTGATTTTGGAAAAACGTGGAACTTTTTAGAAACCCCTCAGGAGATTACTTTTTGGTATAATGTTGATATATCGGACGATGGAAATATTATAGGTGCTGTGGCCCACAACTCAGACTCTTACGTTAGGGTATATGTTTCCATGAATGCTGGTCAAGACTGGACTCAGGTTACGGATGTTATAAATCCAAAAAATATCCGTATCTCTTCAACAGGAAAGGATATGTATGTTGTTGGGACATATAGCTTCTTTAGATCTTCTGATTTTGGTGAGAGTTGGACATCTGTGATGAGTAGTAGTAGTTATTGGAAAGATTTAGCAGTTTCTAATGACGGGCAAAAAATAATGATAGGTGGAACCAACCTTGTCCCTATTGTACACACTGTTGATGGTGGAAATAGTTGGCAAGAATCTGATTCTAACTATCAAGTGCAAGGATTGGCAGCGTCCAACAGTGGAGAAAAGGTTATTTTCCTTACGAATGGAGAAATAAAAAAATCCACTAATGCTGGTCAGAGTTGGAAGAACCTAATGGGGCCATCAATAACACGTTTTCCAGTAGTTGTCGCTTCTGACGGAGAAGGGGAAAATGTTTTTGTTGGTTTTAGGCAGGGATATATTTATTCTTATGGGGAATTAGGAATACCTAAGATAGATTTAGGGTCCAACATTGTTAATAGCTCATCAAGTGTTTCGTTTTCTGCTTTTGTAAATACAGATCATACAAGACGTGGAGTTGAGTATTGTGTTACTGATATGCCTGACACTTCTTGTGAATACGATAATCTTTTAGAAGAAACTGGGAATTTTAGTTTAGGAGATTTTTCTATTACCACAACAAATCTAGAAAGCAATAAATTTTACCATTATAGATTTTTTGCTGAAAATGAAAAAGGTCTAACTTATACAGAAGATTATAAGCTTTCTTTAAAATATAATGATTGGCAAAAAACTAACTCTTTGAGCACCGAATGGAGTATTTTAAAAACCACTAAGAGTGGAGAAAAAATTATCGCCATGACAACACAGGGGGATATGTATATTTCAGTAAATAGCGGTGAAAGTTGGGAGCAAGTCTTACTTCCAGCGAGTGGTTATCCTATTATATCCGACGACGGAGAAGTTTTGCTGGTTGCAAATACTAATGACGAAAACTCAGCTTATTCTTTGGACGGTGGCCAAAACTGGGAAATTTTCTCTTACCCTTTCATTAATAATTATTCCTACAAGACAGCTTACACTCTTTCTCTAGATGGTAAATATCTGTATATGATAGATGGGGAATATTTTTATAAAGTAAAAACTAACACTCTTTCAAATGAAGAGCCGGAATTTATTACGTTTTTAAATAAAGATTTTCGTTTTGCTAAAATCCGATCACTTTTCGTAACAAATGGCGGCAAAAAACTTATTGCCATGGGAGAAGAAGTTATGTTTGTCTCTATTGATGACGGGAAAACCTGGACATATAGGGTATTGCCAGAACTTTCAGCTGTTTCTGATATTAGTATTTCTAGGGATGGAAAGACTATTGTTATTGCTCAACCGTTACCGATCGAAGGTATTCCTGCAAGGTATGCTGTTGTGTCTAGGGATGAGGGGCAAACTTGGGAAGAGCTCACAAGTCTTGGAGCTGATTATTGGTATAATGTAGCTGTTTCTGATGATGGGTATAAAATACTCATGACATCGTGGAATGGAGATTTGTATTCTTCTTTAGATAAGGGTAAGACATGGAATAGGGAAGCTAATGTTCCAGTAGGATATAGACAAGTTGTGGCTTTATCTGGATCTGGCGAGAATATGTTTACGGCTGGCGGGTCTAATCATGAAGACTCCAGTGTTAACAGTATTTACTTTTTGCATAATAAGTTACCGCAAGCTAAAAATGTGAGAGCTGAAATTGTTCAATAAAAACAAATATTTGAAAATTTAAAAAACCTCTGCACTGGGTGCGGAGGTTTTTATTTTTTAAATTTTTATCTCGCGAATTCTATTACTCTACTCTCACGAATCACATTAATTTTAATCTCACCTGGATACTTAATTTCAGTTTCAATTTTAAGAGCAATATTTCTAGCTAAAGATAAAGCTTCTAAATCGCTAACCAATTTTGGCTCCACAAAAACTCTTATTTCTCTACCAGCTTGCAAAGCGTAAACTTTTTCTATGCCAAGAAAACTCATGGCTAAATTTTCCAAATCGGAGAGTCTTTTAATATAGTTCTCGATTGAATCTCTTCTAGCTCCCGGACGAGATCCAGAAATGACGTCTGCCACTTGAACAATTACAGATTCTAAAGTCTCGAAAGGATATTCTTCATGATGAGCTTGCATAGCCAAAATTATTTTTTCATCTACTCCATATTTAGCTAAAATTCTTCTACCAATTTCTACATGAGTGCCTTCAATTTCGTGATCTACAGCTTTCCCTATATCGTGAAGTAAGGCTCCAGCTTTAGCTATTTGCACATTAGCTCCTAGCTCACTAGCCAACATTCCAGCAACATGAGCCATTTCAATAGAGTGATCTAAAACATTTTGACCATAACTTGTTCGAAAATAAAGTCTTCCCAAAATCGGCAAAATCTCATCTGGAATATTTAAAATTCCAGTTTCAGAAATAGCTTCTTCTCCTTTTTTGTGTATAAAAGTTCCAATTTCTTTTTTAGATTTTTCTAAAAACTCTTCAATTTTAACAGGTTGAATCCTTCCATCTTTAATCAACATCTCCAAAGCGTTTTTAGCTATAGCTCTTCTAATAGGATCAAAACAAGAAATTACTACTGCATTTGGAATCTCATCAATTAAAAGCTCTACTCCACTAGCCCTTTCAAAGGTCTTAATATTTCTTCCTTCTTTTCCAATAATTTTCCCTTTAATTTCTTCGTTTTCTATCTCTACAACAGAAGTCATAAATTCAGTGACATTTGAATTGGCAAGCCTGTGTACCACAGAAACTAAAATATCTCTAGCTTTTTCCTTTAACTTCTGTTCTCCTTCACGAGAAATCTTGAGTAGGCGAGAACGAAAATCTTCCTGACTATCTCTTTCAATTTTTCCAATTAAAAGTTTTTTAGCTTCTTCTTCGGTATAACCAGCCACTTTTTCCAATTCTTGATTTATGCTTTTTTCTTTTTCCAAAACCCTTTCTTTTATTTCTTTCACTTCTTCAGCCGCTATAAAGAGTTTTTCTTTTTCCAGTCTAACAGCCTCTTCACGAGATTCTAATTCATCTTCTTTCTTATCAAGCCTAGCCTCAACTTTGTCTAACCTTTGTTTTGTTTCTTCTGCGTTTTTTTTGGCTTCGTCTTCCAATTCCTTAGCTTCTTTTTTAGCTTCTTCTAATTTTCTTTCAATTTCATTCTCTACAGAATTTTTCCGAAGCATCGCCACATAATGTCTTCCGACATATCCGAGTACGAGTCCAGCAATAGCTGCCAACAAAGTAAATAAGAGATTGAAATTTATAAAAGGGGGTTCTTGCATATTTTTAATATTAATAATTTTGAAGAATATCGTTATATAGACTTTAGAATTTTTACCAAACTAATTCTAAAAACGATTTTTAAGAGTTAGAAAGCTATTTTTTCTTTGATTTTAAAACTTGGTCCACAATACCGTATTCTCTAGCTTCCTCAGCGTCCATCCAATAATCACGGTCACCATCTTTCTGTATTTCTTTTGCAGATTTTCCTGTAGCTTCTGAAAGCATTCTATAAAGCTTTTCTTTTAACTTTAAAATGTGTCTGGCTGTAATTTCAATATCAGAAGCTTGTCCTTCTACACCTGTCAAAGGCTGATGAATCATTACTTCTGAATTTGGAAGAGCAAATCTTTTGCCTTTTGTACCTTGAGATAAAATCATAGCTCCCATAGAAGCCGCCATTCCTGTACAAATTGTAGAAACATCACATTTTATGTGTTTCATGGCGTCAATAATAGCAAGCCCAGACTGAATTTCTCCGCCAGGGGAATTTATATACATAACAATATCTCTCTTTGGATCTTCTGCTTCCAAAAACAGTAATTGAGCAATGGTAATAGAAGCTGTATCATGATTTATTTGATCATGAAGAAAAATAATTCTTTCTTTCAAGAGGCGAGAGTAAATATCATAAGCACGCTCACCATTTTGTGTCTTTTCAAGCACTGTTGGTATTAACATATTTAGTTTTATTTAAAGTTTCAAAATTCCAATTAATAATCAAGTTTTCAGAATTAAATCATTCGGAAATAATTAAGTAATGACAGCCTTTCTGTATGCGATTACTATATCATAATGTGAATAAAACAAAAACCCTGCGCTAACAGAGTCTTTATTTTTATTTTGTTTAGAAAATGCAAATTACTTTACAGCTTCTTTGAGGGCTTTAGCAACTGAAAACTTAACAGCTTTTGATGCTGGAACTTGTACAGATTCACCAGTCTTTGGGTTTCTAGCTTCTCTAGCTTTTCTGTGTTTAACAGAGAATTTTCCAAAACCTGCTACTGACACTTCTTCTCCTTTTTTAAGAGCGTGAGCAATTGAATCAAACAAAGCTTCAACAACTCTTTCTGATTCTGCTTTTGAAGTATTTAAGATTTTGTTGATCTCTTCTGCAAGTGCTACTTTATTCATATTTTTTATTTAAATTAAATTTGTTTTTTAAAATTTATTTAAGATATTTTCCTAGGAATATCTTAAAAGATTACTAATATGTGCACATTCTTTTCTTTCACTTTTATTTTAAAAAGGAATTTCAAGAATACCTTTATATTATAAAGGTATTTTTGAAAAATGCACAACTTGACAAAAGTTGTAAATATATTATCGTTTTATGTCTAATTTTTTATATTTAATATATAAAATTTTATAAAATAAAAAACTCCCCATATTTCAACCGGGAGCAATGGCTCGACCATGACGTTGAATGTGTTGGGAAGTTTTAATTCTTCATGTCCAGCGAGCTGGACTTTGTTTTCTAATCCAATTCGCTGGACACGAAACAATTGATTGTTTTTATGGAGGTATCATCCTCTAGTATTTGAGATGCATTTTTCAATGCGTTGTCTTTTATGTATGATTATTAATTTTATAAAAGACATATTTGTAGTTTGCCTAAAAGTTGTGATTTATAAAGGACAAACGAAAATATATAAGTTGGGTGCTATTATTTATTATTAGTTTATTTTTAGCTATTATGCAACTTGTGTTGCTTGTAACGAACTGTTTGGTGAGAACCAGCTTTTAAGGATGTTTTTATTTAATTTCCCGTAAGCCGGGTTACGCTTTATCCTAAGCTTGTCACCCTGTCTATATTATAAAGGACATAGAAATAAACACAAGTCCTTTTGACTTAAAAACTGTGGATAACTTGTCCTTTATACTAAGAATACTAAATGTCCTTTATAAAAAGCCTTTTACATTGTGTCCTTTATAAAAAATTCCCATCTCTTGAGAAAGAAAAAGTTTGTCTTTTAAGATATTTGCATTGTCTTTTTGTTTTAGTTAAATTTCAAATAAGTTTAAACAATCTCTTGGTGGAGACTTATAAAAAATACCGAGCTTTTATATCTCAGTATTTCTATTTCTTCGGCTGTATTTTTATTTTATTTTATTTTTCTTCTCCATCCAACATTTTCATTACTTTTTCATTAATTAAAATTTGTTGAACATAACTGCGAACATTATTTTCATTCGCTTCTGGCATTTGAGTCATGATCTTCAAAGCTTCTGCGTCAATTTCTTCTTTAGAAGTCTCAATTTTTTCTTTTTTAGCTATTTCATTAATCAAAAGTTGTGACATAACTCTTTTGTAAGCAATATCCTTCCATTCATTTTTAAGATCCTCTTCGGTTTTCTTTAAATGCGTCAAATAATCTTCCCATTTGCTACCAAATCTTTCTACATCAGTCTTAGTTTGTAGTTTCATTCTTTCAAGTTCGTCCGAAATTAAAGCATCAGGTAGACTAATCTTAGTTTCTCTAACCAATCTTTCCAAGATTGAAGTTCTCTTTTTTTCTTGAAGTTTAGATTTTTTTTCTAAAACCAAGTTCTCTTTGATTTTAGCCCTCAAATCCTCTAAAGTCTTAAATTGTTCTCCAAAACTTTGAGCAAATTCATCATTTATCTCTGGAAGCTCTTCTTTTTCAGCTTTTTCGTCTTTTTTGTCTTCTTTTCCTTCAGAATCATCGTGAGAACGCTCATGAACCGTTCCATCCTCATGCACATGCCCTCCAGTATTTCTAGCTTTTCTTAAACTTTCAACCACTTCATCGACTTCTGAGTCAGAAACATTTAGAATATCTTCTTTAACCGCTTGATCATTTTTCTTTTTTAATTCATCAAATTCTCCTTTTTCTATTTTATTATTCTCTTCCTTGGCTAGTTTTTTATAGTCTACCAGGTCAATTTTTGGAAGTACAGCAAAAATAGCATTATATTCAAAGTCTGAGCCTTGTCCAATTTTAGCAATAGAAATTTTTGGCTCAGAAACTGGAATAATTTTGTCTTCGTCTTTCTTGTTTTCATTTTCTTTAAGAATAGAAGAGTAAAAAGTCTCATTAATAACCAAATGAGCCATTTCTTCTAAAATAACCATTTCCCCATATTTTTCAGTGATTAAATTTTCTGGAGCATTGCCTTTTCTAAAACCGTCAATTTCTACAAATTCTTGGACTTTTTTCAAACCAGCTTGTCTATACTTTTCAAACTCAGCATTTTCAAGAGAAACGACCATTTTGACCTCTCCATTTTCTAGTTTTTCAAATTTTATTTTCATATAATTTTAGTTTAATTTATTTTTAACCTATTCTTCAACAATTTCTTCAATTTCCTCGATTTCTTCTTGTTTTTCTTCATTTACTAACCCTTCTTCGTCAGCTTCGACAATCAAATCTCCTTCTTCACCAGCAATATCGATTTTCCAGCCAGTTAATTTTGCTGCCAAACGGACATTTTGCCCTCCTCGGCCAATAGCGAGAGATTGTTCTTCTAAACTCACTAAGACTTTGGCCTTTTTTTCATCTTCATCAATTTCAATACTGTGAACTTTGGCAGGGGAAAGAGAAGAAGCAATATTTTCTCTAACATCATCACTCCATTTAATAATATCTATTTTTTCACCACTCAATTCATTACTAATAGCGTTTACTCTCACACCTCTTTGCCCAACACAAGCTCCAATAGGGTCTACTCTAGGATCATTGCTTTTTACAGCTATTTTGCTTCTACTGCCTGGCTCTCTGGCTACTGCCACAATTTCTACGGTCTCATCATCAATTTCAGAAGATTCTGCTTTAAAAAGTTCTATTAAAAATTTTGGATGACTTCTGGAAAGACGTATAGAAAGACCCCTAGGACCTTCTTCTATGGAGTATAAATAAGCCTTAATCCTTTGTCCTGGACGAAATTTATCATTTCGAATTTGTTCTTCAAATGGCAAAATGGCGGTAGTTCTGCCTAAATCCACGAAGATATTGCCTTTTTCCATTCTCTGAACAATTCCAGACACAATACTTCCTTCTTTAGTTTCAAATTCTCCTGCAATAGACTCATTTTCGGCTTCACGTATTTTTTGAACCACAACTTGCTTAGCTGTCTGAGCAGCGATTCGTCCAAAATCGCTTTTGTTTTCAAGGTTAAAAGAGATTTCGTCGCCAAGTTCAGCAGTCTTTTTAAGAAGTTTTGCACTAGAAAGCAAAATATGCTTTTCTTCATTATATTTTGGAAGCAACAAAACGCCCTCACCATCTTCTTCGTGAACTTCTTCTTTTAAATCTTCCTCCTCTTCGTTATTTATTCTAACCGTACTCTCATCAACTACAATTTTAATTTGTTCAAAAGCAGTTTCTCCTGTTTCAAAATTAATATGACAACGAATAAGCTGTCCTTTTCTTCCATACTCTTTTTGATAAGCAGCTGCTAAAGATCTTTCCACAGCATCAATAATTTTCTCACGAGAAATCTTTTTTTCTTCTTCTAAAGTATCTAGAGCTATATTTAAAGCTTTGACATCTAACATATTTTTATAATTCTTTTTATAATTCAATAATAATTTCCAAAAATTTTAATTAAAAAATCGAGCGTTAGCTCGACCTGCCTTTACTCACCCATTTAATAATAAAAACATTTTAACAAAAAACACTTCCAAAGTCAAAAAAGAAAGTAAAAATTCTTTTATGTTAAAATGTCTCTATGGCAATAAAAAAACCTATCACCATTATTAATTGGAGAGGCTATGTTTCTAATTTAAAAGAAGCAAAAACTATCATTAAAGACTTATCCAAAGAATACTTCGACTTAATTAAAGAAAAAGAAAAAGAGTTGAAAAAGAAACCTAAAAAAAGAGACTTAGACCTTCATCTTTCTGTACCCTCATCTTTTATTTATCCTTTGCAAGAATTTGTGAAAGATAAAAAAAATGAAAAATTCAAAAAAATAATTATTGGAGCTCAAAACTTTGAAGAGATAGGAAAGACCAATAAAAACAACTGTGTAACCTTTTCTCAAATTCAAAGTGTTGGTACAAAGTTTGTAATATTAAACAACGACATAGATTTTGAAAATAGAAACTTATCTGAACAATTATCACCAAATCTAAAAGAGCAAAAAAATCTCAATAAAAATGAAATAGATAATGCTTTTTTACAAAGATTAAACAGTATTAGCAAAAAAAATATTCAAAATAAAAAAGACGAATCTCTAGAGGATGCGGTTAATACAGAAAAATTATTAGAAGAAGAAAGAAAGGTTTTAATCAAAGCTAAAGAAAAAGAATTTCAGATCTTGGAAGAAAAATTAAAATGCTCTTTGCAAAATGGGATGGAAACTGTCTTAGTTATAAAAAGCCATAATGATGACTTAACTTTTTTAGCAAATTTTGTAAAAAGAATAGTCAAGAATCTCCATTATAATTTTTTTGATAAACTTTTTATTTGTTATGAAACCGGTAAAAAAGTTTTAAATATGGACAGGGTGTATGTAGACGACTGCCAAGAAAAAGTGATAGTTATCAGAAGAGCTATAGCTAACCTTTTTGGAATAGATGAAGCTAAAAGAGTAAGAATTCTTTATAGTGGACCGATTAATCTTAATAACATTAACGCTATTTTAAAAGAAGGTGGTGTGGACGGGATTTTAATCAACAATGAAACTTCTTCTGCAAAAGATTTGGCCAGATTACTTGTTGAAGCGACGTTTTAGTTTTTCAACATTTTTATTTGTTTTTATTCAATTTATTTAATTATCATTATGAAAAAAATTATTTTACGTTTAGATTTGAATGTGCCCACAGAAAAAGAGAATAAAATTTTAGAAACTGCCAGAATTGATGCCGTGCTTCCAGAAATTAAAAATCTTTCCAAGAAAAACAAGTTAATAATCTTGTCTCATTTAGGTAAGGGAAAGAAAAAAGATTCTTTAAAACCTGTAGAAAATTATTTACGAAAAAAATTGACTAAGCAAGAAAATGAAAATGTAGAGGTCTTAGAAAACGTTCGCTTTTGGAAAGGGGAGACAGCGGTGAAAAATTCTAAAGAGTTCAAGGACACTTCCAAGGAATTTGCTTCCTTAGGAGACATTTATATAAACGACGCTTTTGCAACCATGCACAGAGAGCACGCCTCAATTGTAGGGATTCCAAAAATATTTAAAAAAGAAAAGAAAAAAGTAGATATTGGAGAATTAAGTAAAAGAGAAATTAAAGAAATAGAAAAAAGTTTAAAATTAGCAAAAAATAAAAATAAAAAAACTTTACTTATTTTATCTGGTGCCAAAATCTCGACCAAACTTCCTTTGATTAATAAATTTTTAGATTTAGGAGCGACGGTTTTTGTGGGCGGAGGCATAGCCAATCAGATTTTTAAAGATATTTTAAACCTAGAAATCGGAAAGTCATTTTTTGAAAAAAATTTTAAAATCTCTACCGTTTTAGAAAAGAAAATCTTAAAAGCTATTAAAAATAAGCAGTTAGTTTTACCTTGTGATGTAATTTTAAAAAACAAAAAAGTGGAAACTGTGGAAAACTTACAGACTACAGACTATATGGCCGATATAGGTCCTACCACATTCGCCATTCTAAAAAAAGAGATTGAAAAGGCTGAAAATATTATCTTAAACGGACCACTTGGCTTATATGAAGAAGGTTTCGAATCTGGCACTTTAGCTATTCTAAAAAATTTAAAAAATAAAAAAATTAACATTTTGATTGGTGGAGGAGACACTTTAGTCTTAACCAAAAAGCTAAAAATGTCTTCAAAAGACAACCTTTTTTTGTCTACAGCTGGAGGAGCTATGCTAGAGTATTTAGCTAAAGACGGAAAATTGCCGGGTTTATTAGCCTTAAATTAACAAAAAAATAATAAATTTTTGAAATTAAAAAATCTCTGATAGAATAAATATGTATATGAGTTTCTATATTTCATATACAAAATTTATTACTTGTTTTTATTGAAAAATAAATAAAAATAATAAATATGACTAGAAGATACAACCTTCAGAGACTTCAAAAAGATGTTCTTCTAGGGGTTTCCGGGGTGACATTAGCTTCCACAATGCTCTTTTCAGGATCTCCTACAGCAAACGCTTCCGTACAGACGCAAAGAAACAATCGTGATTCAATCAGTAAGACAATGAATCAGATCAAAAGAGCAGAGAAAGCTGAAATGAAAATGCAAGAGAAAAACGCTCTTAGAGAAGAAATCTTTTCGGAGTAAAAAAATTAAGATTTCATAAATTTAAAAATCACACCGAAGTATTTAGGTGTGATTTTTGTTTTATGTGAATAACTTTTACAACTTCCAAGAGATTACTTGCTATAATTTTAATATAAATAAAGTGAAATTTTGCATTTATTTATTTTATTAGTTTAATTTAATTATTAATTATGAAATTTAATTTTAAAGTTTTTCTAGGAAGTTTGATCGTGATACTTTTGATGTTCACTTTCACAAACTTTCAAAAAGTTTCTGCGCAAATTCCAGAAAATGCAGAAATGGATACTGTATTAATGGCAACTGTAAATATTTATAATGCTACAAATACAAAAATTAATAACAAAACCTATTCTATTTCTTTTGATCTTACAAACAGAGAAGGTATTCAACCTAATATTCGTTATGGTGTTCAACTTATACGAGCTTACACCAATAAACCAATAGACATGTACTTAGTAAACGAATCTATATCTTTAGGTGAAAATGATAAAAAGAACCTTACTATAGAATACACACTTCCAGATTATATACCTGATGGAGATTATAGACTATTAATTGTTACTCAAAATCAAAACGGTCTTCCTTTAGCCACATCTCCTATAGGTTTCCCAGAAAAATTGATAAACATAACCAATACTTCCGGAATAAATATAGATAAGTGTATTCTTTTTGTAAATGAAGAAGATCCGAGAATTGAATATGCTTCTGGGGAAGGAGTCGCTATTCGCGCAGAAGAAGAAACTCTAACCGCATCTTGTGAAATTACAAATAGCAGCTTGAAATCTGATAATTTAAAATTGCAACTAATTACTCATAAAAGAGATCAGTTTGGAGATATATTAGCCAACAATATTTTAGAGCAAACAGTTTCGGTGAAAGCAAAAAGTAATCAAAGAGTAGAATTCCTTCTTCCTGTATTAAAAACTCCTCAAGCTTACGATATAGATACTTTTTTAATTAATAACGAAGGAAAGAAAGTGTCTTATTCTGTATTCTTACACTATGTTGTTTCAGGGTCATCAGCTACAATACAAAATACACTTTTAGATAAGACTGATTATAAAATGGGAGATATTGCAGAACTTAAAGTGTTCTGGACAGCTTCTGCCGACACATTTACAAACTCAAGATTGGCAGGAACTGAAGACACTTATTCTATTAAAGGAGTAATCAAAAGCTCTGCGGGAGAAGTTTGTGGGTCCTTAGAGAAGGAAGTTGAAACTCCTGAAATTTTAGGAGAAAACATTCTCAAAATAAGAATGAATAAAGATTGTCCTGCCGCTATAGCAGAGATAAGTATTATTAATTCCAAAGGAGATCTTTTAGACTCTACTAAAATAGATTTAAACAATCAAATAACTAATGTTCAAATAAATGCAAATATTCCAACGGAAGCTTTTTCTTTTGCTAACTTTAAAGCAATATATATAATAATCTTTATTGCAGCACTAGTTTTAATAGCTTATGCAATATTACGCCTAAGAAAAAAAGAGGTCGAAAATAAATAATAATTAATTACAAATAAAAATATGAAAATCAATAAAAAATTCATCTTATCACTTTTACTGCCAGCAATGTTTATTTCTATTACAAAACTAGCTAGTGCTGATACATTTCAAGTAACTTTTACAGACCCTAGCGAACTATCTTCTTCGGTATCCCTAACTTTACAATATGGTCTAAACAAGAATGCTTATGAAGCTGGTGAAAGTTTATATCCTACTGTGTACGTAAACCCAAAAGCTGATATACGTTGTGCAAATGGGGCAACACATTCACAAACACTATACATGTATCTTTACAATCTTGAAATTGGAAAACCTGATAAAAATAATTATTTATATTTAAAACAAATGAATTCTTCTCCGCTTTTTTATATGGATAGTTCGGGCACTAATTTATATCTAAATGATAAAGTGGTTTTTAACGCCTATAACACTTACTCAGTAAATATCACAGAACCTTATACCGGTAAATCCATAAAGAACCTTCAAATAAATAAAATAGAATCTGCGAGAATAGATTCTCAAGGAAATATTCTAGGGACATTTGATTATGCAGGAGAAGTGTCGTCAGACTATTCTTATTCATCAGGATCACAATATAGAACGGTTAGCGGTACCGCTTATGACGAACTTCTGGTTACTGCTTCTGAGGCTTTATCGATTGCTGGTTCTTATTCAAAAGGGTTAGAGGCTGAAACATATATCCCAAAACTAGTAACCGTTAATACGTATCAAAGACCTATTTTGACAGGAACTCATGTTTATGGAAACGCAACAATACCGAGTTTGATAGCAATACCACAAAACGCAGAAATTGGAGAATATGTTGCGCAGTTAAAATTTAGACCTTCTTATACCTCTTACACACCATCAACAGGTTCTGTTAACACAGGAACTTGGAATATTTCTGCGCCAAAACCTTCTGAACCAACGCCTACCGAACCAACACCTACGTATAAAACTTGTCCAGACGGAAGTCGTATTCTTTCTACTCAAACTTGTCCTTCAGTGACTTATAAAACATGTTTAGACGGCACAAGAATCCCTTCAACACAAACCTGTTACAAGACTTGTCCGGATGGAAGCAGTATCCCTGAAACTCAAACTTGTCCTTCAGTGACTTATAAAACATGTTTAGACGGCACAAGAATCCCTTCAACACAAACCTGTTACAAGACTTGTCCGGATGGAAGCAGTATCCCTGAAACTCAAACCTGCCCCAAAGTTCTAAGAGAAATATGTCCAAATGGAACAAGTGTCCCTATCGGGTCGGAGTGTCCAATGTTGTACATGTTTGAAAGCAAAAACAATTTAGTCTTTAATGATGTTTTAGAATTTTTAGGAATTAAGAAAGCTTCAGCTAGGGCCATTGATGCAGAAATGATAATGATGAATGGCGGCGGGGGTGGCGGTGGAGGCTCTAGTACCTACACTCCTCCACCAGATACTTGTGGAACATCTTGGTGGTGTAAAATAAGTTTTTACGAAATACCGCTCTCTCAATCATTTGAAATTATTTCCTCCAACACCTCTCCTTCTGTTTTGATAAACTAATAAAAAACAAAATAAAAACACTTTTATATTAAAATAAAAGTGTTTTTATTTTTCTTTAAATTTTTACATCTAAAAGCAAGGGGCAATGATCCGACCCATAAATCTCTCCTAAGATTTTTATTTCTTGTACTTTTTCTTCCAAAGATTGAGAAATAAAAAAATAGTCGATTCTCCAGCCAATATTTCTTTCTCTCGCAAAAGTTTTCATATCCCACCAAGTATATTCTTGTTTTTCAGGGTTTTCTTTTCTCCAGATATCCAAAAAATATTTCTTCCATTCCGCAAGCAATTCTCTCTCTTCTGGAGTACAACCGACTTGTCCAGCATTTTCTTTTGGACGAGCCAAGTCTATATCAGCTACAGTAGCATTCACGTCACCACAAAAAATAACTGGTTTTTTTTCTTCTAACTTTCTAACCAAATCTAAAAATCTCCTATAATATTCTAATTTATATTTAAAATGTTCTTCACTTTTATTTCCGTTTGGAAAATAACCATTTAGTAAATAAAAACTTTCATATTCAGCAACAATAGTTCTTCCTTCATTATCTAAAAAATCTTCTTCCTTATAACCCATTGTGCCAGAAACTTTTACAGGCTGAGTTTTGGTATAAATTGCTACTCCAGAATAACCTTTTCTGTTGTTAGCTGATTCGAAAAAAGAAAAATAACCTTGTTTATCCTTAGTCTCATCTTGCAATTGATCGATGGTAGACTTTGTCTCTTGAATACAGATTATGTCTGGAGAATATTTCTGAATCAAATTATCTAATTCTCCCTTTCTTTCAATAGCGCGAAGGCCGTTTACATTCCAAGTAACTATTTTCATAAAAACAGTTTAACATATCAAAACCAAAAGTTATTACTTTTTTCTAGAATGATACTTGGCAAACTGATCTTTCAAGAATTTATTGGTAACATTAGTATAAATTTGAGTAGTAGCGATAGAAGAGTGACCAAGCATCATTTGCACAGTCCTTAAATCCGCCCCGTTCTTCAAAAGATCTGTAGCAAAAGCATGGCGCAAAACATGAGGCGTACATTTTTTAGAAATTCCAGCAAACTCAGCATATTTTTTTATTATTCTCTCTATGCTTCGAGGGGTAAGGCGTAAATCTTTTCCGTCTTTTATTCTTCCTTTGGCAGTAAAAGACAAATCTACAAACATAGAATCATCCACGTCTACCCTTTCTTTTAAATATTTTTTTATAGCTTCTCTCGCAAAATCTGAAAAAAAGACTACCCTCACTTTTCCTCCTTTTCCTCTGACAGAAATTTCTCCGTGAGACAAATCTTCATCTCTGTCTAAAGAACAAAGCTCAGAGACACGAAGTCCGGTAGAAAAAAAAGTTTCCAAAATTGCTTTATCGCGAAGCGCGGATAAATATAAAACCTTTTCGGCCTCGTCTTTATTTTTAACTTTATTTTTTTCCAAATGAAGCTCTTCTGATTTTAGTTTATAAAAATCTTCTGGAGCATTTAAAAGGTTGATTAAATCTTTTTCAGTAATTAAATCCAATTCTCTTTGGGAAGTTTTAGCTAACTCAATTTTTTCAGGATTGTATACTTCCACTTCTTTTCGTCGACAATATTTTAAAAAAGCACGAAGAGCTATCAAATGATAATTTTGAGTTTTCTTATCTAAAGTTTCTGAAAGTTTATTCTTAGAAGAGTGATTAGCTTTAGAGGGAAGACGGTTTAAAAATAATCTATATTCACGCATTACCTTGTCATCAATATCTGTATATTTATTTTCTTTTAAGAATTTAAAAAAACGATCTAAATAATGGGTATAATTCCGCACAGTTAAAAGAGAGCGACCTCTCTCTATTTCTACATATTCTAAATAACTATCTTTTAAATTTTCAAGCTCTTTTATCGAAATATTGTGCGACATAGCTTAATTTTAACACAATATTTTAAGGGTGTTTTGAGCCTTTTCTGTACTTGCTTTTTTTGAAAAAGTATGATATCATATAGAAACTTATTTAAGTCAAGATAATTTTAATATTAAATATGCTTACAAAAAGAAAAAAGGCGAATGCTTTAAAGGAAACTCAGTTGCATGACAAAGATACTGGCTCTGCTGCTGCTCAAGCTGCGATTTTAACTCGTCGAATTGAAGAAGTCACAAACCATTTGAAAACTCACAAAAAAGATAACAGTTCTAGAAGAGGTTTAATTCAACTGGTTGCTGATAGAAGATCTCATTTAAAATATTTAGAGAAAAATCAACCAGAAGTTCATAAGAAAGTTACCAAAAAACTAGGTCTCAGAGCATAAAAATATCTTCACTAAAAGTGAAGATATTTTATATTGTCTTGTATAATAAGTGGGGAGATTTTTATATTATAGAAAATTAAAAAAATAAATTTTACAAATTATAAATATTCGCAAGAAAAAAGAAAAATGTTTCTGAAAGTCTTTTGTAAAGCATAACCCGACTTAAAGAGACATTTTTCGAGATAAAAATAAATAAAATATATGTCTATTATTAAACAAAAAGAGCAAAGAGTAGCAGTTTTAATTGATACTCAAAATCTATATCATAGCGCTAAAAATTTATACAACGCTAAAGTTAATTTTAAAAACGTTTTAGAGGAAGCTGTAGCTGGGCGACACTTAGTTCGAGCTATTGCTTATGTTATTGCCACCGAAGCTGGAGATGAAGCAGATTTTTTTGACGCTTTAACTAAAATTGGAATTGAAACTAAAATTAAAGACTTGCAAGTTTTTTATGGAGGAAATAAAAAAGGAGATTGGGATGTCGGTTTAGCGATCGACGCTATTCGTCTTGCTCCAAAAGTAGATACCGTAGTCCTGGCTACAGGAGATGGAGATTTTGAACCTTTGGTAGAATATTTAAAAAACTCTACTCAAGTAGAAGTCATATCTTTCGGCCGATCCACTTCTTCTAGGCTTAAAGAAGTCAGCGAAGATTTTATCGATATGAGCGAAAATACAGAAAAATTTATTATTGCTCACAAAAGAGCTAAACACATTTCTAACAAGAGTTCTGCCAAAAAATATAAAAAGAAATAAAGGATTACAAAAAAAGAGAAATCTTTTATGATATAATTTTATTGTAAATATTTCTTTTCTATGGCATACATTCCTACTATACGCACCTTCGAGGACGATGTGAACGATCATCGTGGTTTTGATGAAGCGCCAATTTCTAACGGTATAGAGAAAATTAATAAAAAAGATAGCATTCTTGTTCCAGAAAAAAAAGAGGCTAACCTTACTAAAAAAATTCTTACTTTTATTGCTGTTCTTTTCATCGCCGCATCCTTAGCTTTATTGGGCTATTATTTTTATAATATGTATTTAGAAAGACAAGAAGAAGCTAGACTTATTTCTGAAGCCAACCAAAGACAAGAAGAACAACTCCGACAACAAAATATTGAAAATGATTTAGCGAAGATTTTGCCAAAACTTGCTCCAGGTATTGCTCCATACACTCAAAGCATAAGTCAAAGAAACAATATTATTGTTCTTAACATAAAAACTACTGATCTCAGTGGTATAGATAATTATTCTGCACTTTTTGCCTATATTCTTGCCCACAAAAGAGATTTAAGTAGTGACTTATTTCACGCTTTTAAAATTCAAAATCTACCTCCTAGTCTAGAAAATTTTGAAAATACATTTGAAACCTCCATCACCTCTACTTCTTCAAATAAAAATAGTAACGCCTCAACACTTATCGACCCAAGGCCAATGTCTTCTGAGAACGTAGTCTGGGAAAGTAAAACTTTAAACAATCAGGATTTTGAAGCGGCTGACGCTGGCCTTACTACTATTATTTACGGATATGTTGATAAAAGATATTTAATCATGACCACTTCTTTAAATGATTTTCTAGAAACCGCCAGGTCTATACAAACTTCTATACAGACTAATTAACCCTTATGTCCTTCGCCTCAATTAAATCAAGTTTGGTTATAGGATTAAAAGCATATTTAATAAAAGTGGAATCTGATATTGGGCGAGGAATAAATTCTTTTTCTTTGATTGGGTTAGGGGATAAGGCTATCGATGAAAGTAAAGATAGAGTTTGTTCAGCCTTAAGAAATGCGGGCTTTACCAATCCTAAACAAATTAATCAACGCACTACAATTTCTCTAGCTCCAGGCGATTTAAAAAAGGAAGGTACTGGTTTTGATTTACCAATTGCTCTTTCTTATTTAATAGCCAGTAAAGAAATTTTGGTAAATGAAAAAGAAATAAATGAATCACTTTTTGTTGGAGAGCTTTCTTTAAAAGGTTATTTAGCAAAACTGAAAGGGGCTTTAGCTATTGCTGAACTAGCCGAAAATAGCAATTTAAAAAATATTTTCTTGCCAAAAGAAAACGCAGAAGAAGCTGCTTTAATCCAAAACTTAAATGTGTATGGAGTAGAAACTTTAGAAGAAGTAGTAAATCATCTTTCCGGTAAAAAAAGATTAGAAAAACAAAAACCAACCGACATAAATTCTTTTATAGAAAAATTTCAAGGAGAGAAAATTGATATTGATATGCAAGACATTAAAGGACAAGCTGTAGCCAAAAGAGCTTTACTTGTGGCTGCTGCTGGAGGACACAATATCGCTTTATATGGACCTCCTGGTACAGGGAAAACTATGCTTGCTCGCGCTACCAGATCTTTACTCCCACATTTAAATTATAAAAATATTTTAGAAGTGACAAAGATTCATTCTATTGCCGGATCTGGCGATTTAGCAAATACAAATTTAATTTTAGAAGCTCCATTTCGTTCTCCTCATCACACTTCTAGTTATGTTTCTTTGGTGGGCGGAGGTTCAGTTCCAAAACCTGGAGAAGTTACTCTTGCTCATGGAGGAGTGTTGTTTTTAGATGAATTTCCTGAGTTTGAAAGGAAGAGTATTGAAGCACTTCGTGAGCCATTGGAAGAAGGACACGTTTCTATTTCTCGAGCAAAGGGGACAGAGAAGTTTCCGGCTAAATTTATTTTAATCGCCGCCATGAATCCGTGCCCTTGTGGGAACAGAGGAAACAAAGACAAGAAATGCATTTGCACTCCCAATGATATTGCACGCTACGAAAGAAGATTATCTGGACCAATTATAGATAGAATTGATATGTGGGTAAACGTTTCGAATATTTCTTACGAACAACTTGGCTCTAAAGAAAAAGATGGAGAAAGTAGTCTAATCTTTAAAGAAAAAATATTAAAGGCTAGAGATAGAATGAGATGTCGTTTTGAAACTTGCAGTGAAAGAGTAGAGATGAATAGAGATATGAATTCTAAGGATATTTCCATTTTTGCAGAGCTCGAGCCAGCTATTAAAAATGAACTTGATATTTATGCCACCAAACTTCATCTTTCACCAAGAGCTTATCATCGCATTCTTCGCGTAGCAAGAACTATTGCTGATTTAGAAGAAAAAGACAATATAGAATTAGGGCACATTCTTGAAGCTCTTCAATATAGACCTAAAATAAATCAATAAAAACTTTTAATTAGTTTAATTAAAAAGGGTTTGCGGTACCACGAGTTTCAAAGTGAATATGAGGTCCTGTAGAGCGGCCAGTATTTCCAGTAGTACCGATAACTTGTCCTTGTTCAACTTTTTGTCCCACGCTAACATTAACCGTATCCATGTGAGAATAAATTGTTTGAGTTTTATTTGGGTGAGAAATAATAATTACTCCACCGTATCCTCCATTATACCCTTCAGCTGTTGCCCTCAAAACTGTACCAGCAGCTGCCGCGACCGTAGGAGTTCCTATTCTACAACCGTAGTCTACAGCTGTACCATATGGACCATGAAGTCCTTGAGTTTTTACACATCCTGCCACAGGCATCATAAAGTATCCGTTAGTAACATTATTTTTGTAAGCACTTGTAGCTTTTTTGTTGCCAGAAGTTTTGTTGGTAATTTTTATTTCTGCTTCAGCGTCAGGTATAAAAAGAGTAGCACCTTTAGCTAAATTTGTGTCTATAGCTATACCATTATAAGCGGCGATCTCTTTGGCGTCCACTTTATATATTTTGGCAATATCTTCAACTGTGCCAGAATTTTTTACAGTATATTGAATACCATTCATAGGGAAAATAAGGATAGTATCTCCTGGTTTTATAGTCTTTCCACTTAAATCATTGGCCCAAATAATAGTATTTTTATTAATATTAAAAAGTTTAGCTATAGAATCTAAACTATCTCCAGCCTTCACTTCATAAATACTGATTGTGTTGTCTATGACTTTTTCTTTTTCAGTAGAAACACGCATAGAACCAGACTGAACTCTTAAAGCAGCTTCTTCTTCTTTAATTGTAGAAGCATTTGTGTTTGGCGAGTTTTCTTGAGAAGAGGCTAGAGCTAAACTAGGACGGAGAAGGAAAGGAGTAACATCTTCTATAGTCTCTATATTGCTAGTATTTTTATTTTTAGAAAAAAGACTCAAAACATTACTAAACATAGATGCGTCTGCTTTGTGGATAAAACCAAAGGTTAAAATAAAAACCGCCAAAACTATGAATGGAGAATAAAAAACTTTTCTTATTGAATTATTTTTTTTCATAACATTTGAGCAAGTAAATTCAACCTTTTCTGGAAATTTTAGCTTGCTCACAATTAGACTAACCCAAAGGATTTGTCTAGCTTTTTTATAGAGACAATTATAACATAATACCAAAAAAATATAAACACCCAAAAAAGATATTCTCTTATGGTATAATTTTTGTAAGAAAAACTTTTATTTTTTAAACAATCTTAAATAATTAGAAAAAATATGCACAACGAGAAATTAGACATAAAAAGTCCTTATGTTAGAAAAAAAGAAGATGACACAGAAGAGGCTCGTAGACGAATAGCAAAAAGAGCAATGAATTATTCTGTTGAAAAAAGAAACACGCTCTCTTTGTCTGAAAAGAGCCGTGAAGAAAGTGATAATCTGCTTGAGCAAAAGATTCAAAAAGTAAGTAAAAGAACGGTTGGTGAGGAGATTCGAAAGTTTGCGGAAGTTGCCAGCACAGAGATCTCGGATGAATTTGAGAGACTAGAAAAATCTCTAGATAAAAAAATAGAAGTTTTAGAAGAAAGTATTCATAACAATCTTCTTTTGCAAAATGAAAATTTTGTCATTTCCGAGGAAAATTTGGAAGAAAAAGTTAATTTTAAATTATTTGAAATCAATTCTGCTCTAGAACAAATCGAAAACAGAATTAAAGATTTGGAAGTTTTTTCTTTGGCCGAAAGCAGCCGAACTGAAAAGGTTAGAGAAGAAAGAGAGATAAAAAACCTAAAAGAAAAAGAAGAGGAGGAAGAGGGGGATTATAGTTTAAATTTGTCGTTTCGGAGTGAAAAATCAGAGGAAGAAGAAAAAGAAAAGATTGAGAAGATAAAAGAAGAAAAGAAAGAAGAGCTGAAAACAGAAGTTAAAAAACAAGAAGAAATAAAAGAAGACTCTGAGAATGTGTGTGAAAATGATTATGATAAAAAAGAGAGATATGTGAAAGAAAGAATGAAAAAAGTTATAGAACAATTTGAAAAGAATGGTTTTCTCTTTAAGAAAAATATTTTCCTTATGTTTTTAGAAAAATTAAACGCTAAAGACTTCTTAAAAGAAGACAAGGAAATCGAAGGTGTGGATTTTAAAGATAAAGAAAGAATGTTGGATATTTTAAACGATTTAATTGATGATTCTAAATCAGAACCGAAAAAAGATGAGACTATAAAACACTTTTTAAAAAGAGTTTACAGAAAAGAATACGAAAATAGAGGTTAATTTTCTCAAAAGATTTTCTTTGTGTTAGAATATTTTCTATGAAGAAAATCTTGTTAAACGAAAAACAGTTAGAAGCGGTACAAACTACAAAAGGTCCGCTTTTAATTTTGGCTGGAGCTGGAGCGGGGAAAACAAAAACCATCACTGAAAGAGTCATAAACATTATTAAGGATGGCGTAGAACCTAAAAATATTCTTTGCGTAACTTTTACCAACAAAGCCGCTAAAGAGATGCTAGAAAGAATTCTTGCTCGTTTAAATGAAGAAAATTTAATTGAAAAATATGAAAAAAATATTTGGTTAAATCATAATCTTCCCACTATTAAAACTTTTCACTCTTTAGGTCTTTCTGTTTTGAGAGAATTTGGAAAAGAGTTTGGTTTTACTAAAAATCTCAGCGTTCTCGATACTTCTGACAGTAATCAGATTATAAAAAGTATTTTAAACGATCTTCATTTAGACCCAAAACTTCACGACGCTTCTAAAATTCGAAACGCTATTAGCAAAGAAAAGACAGCTTGGCAAACAGTTGATGACTATGCCAAAAAAGTCTCTAGTTACAATATGGAAATCGTGGAAAAGGTTTGGAGGCTTTATGAAAAAGAACTTCTCAAACAAGGTTCTGCTGATTTTGACGATTTGATAATCAAAACTATCGAATTGTTTAAAAAGAATTCTGCTGTTAAAAAACACTATCAGGAAAGATTTAAATATATACATATTGACGAGTATCAAGACACCAATAATTCACAATATGAGCTTATAAAAGAATTATTAAATATGGAAGAAAAAAATATTTGTGTAGTGGGGGATATCGATCAAAACATTTATTCTTGGAGAGGGGCAAATTTGAGAAATATTTTAAACTTTGAAAAAGATTTTCCGGATGGAAAAGTGGTTTTATTAGAAGAAAATTATCGCTCCACTAAAAATATTTTAGATTTGGCTAATGTTTCTATTCAAAAAAATAAAGCACGTTTTCCAAAAAATCTTTTCACCAATAAAAATACAGGAGAGGAGATAGAAATTTGTCCAACCTTTGACGAGAAAGCTGAAGCAGACTTTGTGGTCAAAAAAATTAAAGAATTAATTGGGAAAAAAGGAATAGAATTAAAAGATATAGCTGTTCTTTTTAGAACAAATTTTCAATCTCGAATTTTGGAAGAATATTTTATTAAAAATAATCTGGACTACAATTTACTTGGTACAAAATTCTTTGAAAGAAAGGAGGTGAAAGATGTGATGAGTTATTTAAGAGCAAGTTTAAATAGATACAATTTGGCTGATTTAAAAAGAGTTTTTGAAAGTCCTAAAAAAGGGATTGGTAAAGCGAGTATTGCAAAGATTTTTGCTGGAGAAGCAGAAAGTCTCTCGGCTTCTACATTTCAAAAAGTTAGTGTTGTTTATAAATTTCTAGATAAAATTAAAGACGAGATAGAAAATAACAAAAGAAGTCTCTCAGAGATTATTATGATGATAATTAAAGAGTCTGGAATCGAAGAAGAACTTTTAAATGGCTCTAGCGAAGACAAAGAAAGATTGGAAAATGTAAGAGAAATTGTAACTATTGCTAAAAAGTTTGACGATATTTTAACTTCTGAAGCTTTTGAGATTTTTATTGATGAAACTTCTTTAAAAAGTGATCAGGATGATGAAGGAAGTAAAGACGGGGTTCGTTTAATGACTATTCATGCAGCTAAGGGATTAGAATTTGATTATGTTTTTGTCACTGGGCTTGAGCAAGATTTGTTTCCTCACATTAATATTGGCAACAGTAAAAAAAGTTTAGAAGAAGAGGAAGAGGAAAGAAGGTTGTTTTATGTGGCTATCACTAGGGCAAAAAAGAAATTGTATTTGTGTTTTGCAGAGATGAGAACAATTTATGGAGAAAGGAGAATCAACACTCCGAGCGAATTTTTGGAAGATGCCAACGAACTTCGAGAAGATCAGATCGTTTATCACGATATTTATTATCAAGATGATTTAACGGAAAAGTCTTTTAAACCAAAAAAGAAAGTTTGGAATTTTGAAGATGATATAAATATAGACGACGAATGGGAAGAAGATTTTTTAGAGATTTAGTGATAAAATCAGAAAATGAAACCAAAAAAATCTTTAGGTCAAAATTTTTTAACCAGTAAAAAAGCAGTCTTGAAAATTGTTGAGGCAGGAGAGATAAAAAAAGAGGATGTGGTTCTAGAAATCGGGCCAGGTAAAGGAGCTTTGACTGAAGAACTTTTAAAATCTCCAGCTGAAAAAATTATTGCCATTGAAAAAGACAAAGATCTCATTGAATTTCTCTTCGAGAAATTTTCAACAAACATCAAAGATGGCACCTTATCCTTAATAAAAGCGGATGCTTTAGAATTTGAGACAGAAAAAATAATAAATGACAAATCTTACAAACTTATAGCCAACATCCCATACTATATAACAGGAGCAATTATTGAAAAATTCTTATCTGCAAAGAAAAAACCTGAAAAAATGGTGCTTTTAGTACAAAAGGAAGTGGCTGAAAGAATTGTGGCTAGAAATAAAAAAGAATCTATTCTTTCTTTGGCTGTAAAACTTTATGGAAAACCTAAAATTGTTTATAAGGTCTCCGCTGGAAGCTTTTTTCCAAAACCTAAAGTAGATAGCGCTGTTTTACAAATTAATCTAGAAAAAACTTTTTCTCTCAACCAAAAAGAAGAGGAACAATATTTTAAGTTAATTAAAAAGGCATTTTCCCATAAAAGAAAAATAATGCTTAGCAACCTAAAAAAGGAGTGGGGGGAGGAAAATTGGGAGAAGATATTTGAGAAATTAGATTTAGACAAAAAAGTAAGAGCTGAAGATTTAGATTTAGAAACTTTTTTGAAGATAATAAAAGAATTAAAATAAAATTTGACAATATTTTCATGATACAATTAATCTATAATTAAGTTTATTAAAAACTTATTAATTGATATGAAAAATGAAAAATTAGCCATCTCTTGGAATAATTTTCGTGAAAAACTTTCCAAGGTTGATCTAAAAATATACTTATACGCTTTAGGAGCTATAGCGGTTATTGTTTTGATAATTATCACCTCCAATAACTATTCTAAATATGGCTCTATACAGAAAGATGGGAAATATTATTTAGACATACAAAAAATAGCTGCTGATTATGGTATAGATCTTAACCCAATAACAACAAACGCAATCGATTATGCAAATAATGAAGATGCGAATGTTACCGAAGACCTATCTCGCTCTCTTTATTTAACCAATCTTTACCTTGAGCAAAATGGCATGACCGACTCGACAGCTCGTGGACAGATTTTAGCTGACATTGTTTTTGCTTATCAAGAACAAGTTATTGGTAATAAATATACTCTTGGTAATTTAAATATTATTCGAGAAGAAAATAAAGAAAGTTTACAAGAATACTACGAAGATATCTACAACGCTTTTGATAAATATGGGAAAGAATTGGGCAGTATACCAACGAATCCTTTTGCTAAATATCAAAACACAGACTCTATCGATGAAAACACTTTCGATCTTGCCTGGAAAGAAATGATTGATAATATACAAAAAAACATAAACGCAAATAACAATTTGATTAATAATTTAATTTCTATACCAGCTACAGAAAATGGAGCTACTCATCAACTAGAATTGATAAATATCATCTCAAAACAAACAGCTTACTATAAATCTCTTCAACAAATAAATACAGATCCAGTCAAATATCTTCTTCTGAGCGGGAAAGATTTTATGGAGAACTTTCAAAATGAATTAACTTCTACTGTCAACTCTCTTTATATTTATTTTTCAAGTTTTGGCGTGAAGTTAAATAATTAAATAAAAAGAAATTATAAAAATATGAAAAATACATATCAAAAACTAATATCTACAATTTTATTACTTTCATTTTTAATTCCTTTTACTATACCCAAGAAATCTTATGCTATTTTTGGTGTAGCTGATACTGGAGACGCTATTTTAGGTGCCATACTTGGAGTTGATGTTGCTAAAAAAATAATGGACGGAGGATTCCAAATAAAAGACGCTGTAACAGGGGCATATAATTTATATCAAAATACTTTAGCCGCTAAACAGCTTGTTCAAAATATTAAAAATTTTGACGCTTCAACTTTTGCCCAAAACGCTTCTGGTGATGCTCTTTTTGAAGTAGGGGAAGCTGTTATAGAAAATCTTGGTATCTCTAAAGACGAAGCCACTAATATTTACACAAAAGGCCAACAAGTCGTGACAAATTTTGGTAATTATTTAGACAAGATTTCTGTTAATGAAATAAAGAAGGGGCTATCCAACCTCCAAATAACAGTTAATACCACTCCTTACAACGCTGACATATCTAAAAGTGTAACAGATTTTGTCAGAGAAACTTCTGACACAGCTTTAGGAAAGGTGGTAAATTTTACCTTGCCTTATATTGCTAAAGATGAAATTTGTAATAGTCCACAATTGAAAGATGTCATAAAAAATGGTGAGCCAGAAACTTTTGTGAGAGCAAAAAAAGCTGTAGGCAATATTGATATAGATAAATTGTGTAACACTAGTTTACAGAAACCACAAAAAGAAGCTTCAGAAGCTCAAGCTTCTTTTATTGGTTTAGCTAAAGCAGGCTATGGGGGACCAAAAACAAGTGCAGCGCTTTCAGATTCTGCCAATACTCCGTCTGGAGTCGTTGGTATGGCTGTCTCAAATATTTTATCTCAAAAAGACAAAGTTGTAGATGCGGTCTCAAAGCAAACTGAAGCAACGGGAATGTTTTTAGGAGATCAAAAATGTATTGATAAAGACGGAAAAGAAGTAAAATTTGACCCTACTGACCCTACACAATATTGTGATCAACAATTTTCTACAGCACAAGGGAGCGGATCTGTTTTGGGAGAAAAGGTGGCTGCAGCAGCAGCAGCACCATACCAAAGCATTTTGGCCAGAACAGAAGCGATTCATGACAAATTAAAAAATGGAGATTTTTCTGCAGCTGCTGACGCCATGAAACTAGTTAGCTCAATACTTCAAATGGGTCAAAAAGATGTTTATTCTGTGGTGAATGACCCCTATGACAATCCTTACAAAGGTTTAGCAGACTCTTTAAGTTCTTTACAAAGCACACAAGATACTAGAAACTTACTTACAAAAAACACCGAACAAGAATCTCGAGAGTTTCATTACGGTTCAGACAAATACACGACCGACGATTTACAAAATGCTTTAGAGGTGTATGCAAAAATAAGAACCTTTAACACCCAAAAATTGAATACTTATACCTACAGTTATCTTTTATTAAAAACTTCCGTAGACAAAGCTAAAGCTGCTGTCGATGAAGCAAAAAAGGAAGCGAAGGAAAAAGCAAACAAATGGGGTGGATGGTACAGTGTTTTTCATCCCGTCAAAACTAATACAGCCGCAAAAGCTTCCAAAAACAAAGCTGAGGCTGCAAAAAAATTAAATTTAGCTTTAATTAGTATGACCACTGAAACTAGAAATTTAATTAAAGAGATGGCTAAAAATAATTATAGAGAACAACAAATTAGAAAACTTTTATTAGAATTAAGAGAAACTAAAGACATAGATACGGAGAACAATCAAGAAGCTTTAGCTCAAGCTTTAGACGGAACTTACACAGAAAAAGATTATGCCTTCTTTGTGAGCGATTGGAATTATATACCAGAATATTCGGAAATACATTCAGATCCTTATACAGCAACAACAAAAGACGCTTCTTATTATATTCCTACAAGAGAGGAAATAGAAGGACCTTATACCGAAAACTTGTTGCGTTATTTAAGAGTTAGAGCTTATTTAATGCTAAAAGATTCCTTAGAAGCAGGAGTAAATCCTACAATTCCAACAAAAGACAAGGCTATGTTTGATGCTTATGATGTTAAAAATTTTGATTATTTAACCCCTAATCTTCCAAGACCATCAAAAACCACGACAGCCTTAATTGATACCGACGACTCAATTTCTTATTCTGAATTGTCTTATTGTAATCAAGTAAAAATTGGAATCTGTAACAAGGCAGAACTACAAACCTTGGCTGACTCTATAAATAGTTTTGATTACAGTTATAATGATCCAGGATTGGATTTATTGAAAGAAAAATGTCCTCAAGATTTAGAAACTAATCTTAGAAACTTATGCTCTAACGCTGTTAATAGTCAAGACCTTGAACTAAAAGAAATTTGTAAAGATGAAACCTCTATTGAAGAAGCTCTTCAAATTGCACGAGAAGAATGTGCAAAATATTAAACAAACGAACTAAAGATCTTTATAAAAGACGGAGAAATCCGTCTTTTTGTTTATTATTTATGATAAAATAATTAAATGAAAAGGAAAAGTTTTTCTTCTATTTTCTCCACTAAAACACTTGGAATTATTTTATTTATAATTCTAGGAGTTTTTAGTCTAAACATTAAAAATGTAGGAGCTGAAATTTTGGTTGAAATAAAATTAAATGACAAAGACGAAAAATTTCTAATGAGTTCCAATTCCTCTCCGAAAGGCACCTCCAGAAATTTGCTTTGCACTAATTATGATATTACAACTGACAGAACATCAGTGCTTCTCAATTGTTACTACTTTAAAGAAATAGACCGCGCTCTTACAAATCAAATAAACACCTTGGTACAAGAAAAAATATTAGCTAATCAAAAAAAAGATGCTGCAAAGCTTCAAGATTTATTTAAAGAAAGTTATAACTCAATAAACAATATCACAGATACTTCTTATTCTGATTCTATACAATATTTAAAAGATTCTTTAGATTGGGGAATGGATTTAGCCACTAAAAGTTATTTGTCTATTTATGAAAATTTAAAAAGCCAGCCAATAGTAAGAAGAACAGTTTTTTCTGAAAATCAAGTAGACGAGATAGCAAAAAAATTAGCCCAGATGTATGTTTACAACGCTATGACAGCTTATTTGACGGAAGGTCACACGACTTTAGAGCAGGAAAAAATCCCTCAAGAAGCTAGAGATACGGCTTTGGCAATTCGAGAAAGTGTAGGGAAAAGTCTTTCTGACTCTGAAAAAGGCGCTGTAAGATATAATTTTTATGAAGTAGGTTTTGATGTTCCAACAAAATACCCAAATTATATTGACAATCCGGGGGGAGAAGGAGATGTAGGCATCACAAATCCTGATGGGAATGTAGATGTTACATCAGGAAAAGCTTCAAAAGCTTCTTGTACCGAAACTAGTGTTTGGGGAATTATCAATAATCAAAACTGTTCCTTAGTAGCTTTTTTGATAAATAGTATTTTGGATGGAATTTTATTTTTAATTGGAGGATTGGTAAAACTTGTAGGTCAACTTTTTGATTGGGTTATTAGTTTTAGTATTTATAATTTTAATGATTGGGTAACAAATTCAAACGCTTATCATGTTTGGAGAAATGTAATTCTATCTTTAGTAACCTCTCTACTTCTTCCTTTAGTTTTCTATATGATAATTAGAATGTTAATAGATAATGACACTTCTAGAATTAAAAAAATTCTTCCCAGACTTTTGATTACAGCTCTCTTTGTTTATTTTTCTTTTGCTATAGTGGGGTGGATTATTGATCAAACAAATGTGCTTTCCATTTATCTTTATAGAAGCATGCATGATCCAGGACAAACTTTAGGAGACAGCCTGAAAAGAATATTAGCTATTGATACAGCAGCAGTTGGTATAGCTAAAGCAGATTGGACTACCACTCTATTCCAACTTATAAAAGTTGTTATTAATTTTGTTTCTCTTTTGGTTTTGATTCAAGGATTGGTTCTTATATTTATGAGAGCTATTATACTTGTTCTTTGTTTAATTTTTTCTCCTTTAATGCTTTTGCCTGCTGGCATAAATGAATATATTGATAAATACAGAGATATGGTAATTAAAAGTTTTACCAACTCTGCAATCTCAGCCCCAATATTCATGTTTATTGTACTAATCGCTTTACAAATAGGAGAAGGTATTAGAAACTCTCTAGAAAGCAATGCTCAGCTAAATCAAATAGGTCAAGGCTTGTCTGGAGCAAACGTTACTATGGGAGCAACAATTTCTTCAATAATAATTATTGTGGTCTTACAATTAGCTATCACAGTCTCTAAAAAAATGAGCGGTGATATTGGTGGGCAAATTTCAGGAAAGGTTGGTGGATTTGTTGGCAATTTAGCTTTTGGCGGTGCTGCAGCGGTTGCAAGAGGAGGCGTAAGAGCGGTATCAAACAATGAAAAATTCCAAGGTTGGATGAAAAAAAATGAAGGAACTTCTAGAGGAAAGTTAGCTGCAAGTATGATGAATACTGCCAAAAGCTCAACTTTTGACATGAGAAACACTACCGGCTTTCAGAAAGTTTCTCAAGTTACCACAGGAGACAAAGGATTTTTTGGTAAAGGTTCAACAAGAACCATAAAAAACTCTCAAGAAGCAGCGTATGTAAAAGAAAGAGCGTATCACAACTCACTTACTACCGAGCAAGGGAAAAAGGCAAACCTAGAAAGATTACGAAAAGAATCTGGTGGAGGTTTGTATGGAAAAGAAATTGCAGACAGACTTGAAGGCAGAGAGTCAGGTTTGTCTCTAAAATTTTTCACCCTCTCCGAAAGAATCTCTCACGAAAAAGGTTATGAAATAAAGTTTGATAAAGCCAACGAAATAAAAGATGAAAATAAAAGAAAAGATAAGCTTATAGGCTCCATTGATGAGCATTATAAAGATAATAAAAAGGGGGACAAATATTTTACAGAAGCTTTGGAAAAACCTGAGAATATTAAACTTAAAAAAGATTTTGAAGAAGCAAATAAAAAGGAAAACACAGCAGAAAGAAAAAGTGCAGTCATGAAAACAGTTGAAGATTTTGAAAAAGAAGAGAAAGCAAGAGCTAAAAAAGAGAAAGAAGAAAAAAAGAAAAAAGAAGAAGAACAAAAGAATGAAAAAAAAGGAGAAGCTAATTTGAGAGAAGAAATTAAATCAGGAGAAACTAAAGAAGGTTTGAAGGAAAAAACTTTCACTTCTACTCCATCTTCCACATCAGATAAAGAAGTTTTAAAAAAGATGGACAATATATCTAGAAACACAGAAGAAACAAAACACCAATTAATAAATATGAATAAATCTGTAACCTCTTTAATAGATTCTATGAGAAATAAAAATACTAAAACTAGCGCAGATATTCCAGAAGAATATGTAGGAACTTCTCCTAGTTTAAGAAACAGACAGATGTATAAAAGAAATGAGAAAGGGGAGTTTATGAATTTAAATGAAGAACAAAAAGCTCAGAGTAAACAACAAAGAGAAACGTTAAACAAAAATACTAAAACTAGTGCAGATATTCCAGAAGAATATGTAGGAACTTCTTCTAGTTTAAGAAACAGACAGATGTATAAAAGAAATGAGAAAGGGGAGTTTATGAATTTAAATGAAAAACAAAAAGCGCAGAGTAAACAACAAAGAGAAACGTTAAACAAAAAAACTGAAACTACTGCTCCTGAACCAAAGAATACTTTAGACCAGGCGGCTTAGTTTAAAATAAAGAAAATTAATTTTCTTTGTTATAATTAACTTATGCCAGAAGAAAATAAATTATCTCTAAATCTAGAAGACTCAGAACCTGTTCTTGAAAATGAAGAAGAATTTGATTATGATTTTCTTAAAAAGAAGCCTAGTCCTGTTCCAGAAGAAAATACTGAAGATATCGTAACAAGTAAATTTGATACGGCTTTTGAGAACTCTTCTAAAACAATTCAAGATTATATTTTAGGCGACAAATTGGAAGAAAGTATTCGCTTAATTTGTAAAATAGAAAAACTAGAAGGAGAAAAAGCTCAAATCATTATAGAAAATATAGCAGTCTCAATATTAGTGGGACTTTTACCTATTAATGAAGCTAAAGAAACTTTAATTGAAAGCTTCAGGTCTAGTGGAATAATTCTAGAACCTTTTACAGCTAGTTCTATTTTAAAAAGTATTGATACTTATATTCTTACAGAGATTAGAAAGAAAATTCTCGAAAGTAAAATTGAAAACAATAAAGAAATTCGCCATCTCACTTTAAAAGAAAAAAGGGAGGAGACTCAAAAAGAAGAACTAAGAAAAATACTTCTAGAAAGAACAGGGACAATCACTGGTAAAGGAGAACCTTTGATTCAATACAAAGAAAGAGAAAAATCTGCTCAACAAATTGTGAAAGAAGAAGAGATTAAAAAACAAGAAGAAAAAAAAGGGCAAGAAATGAATAGAGAGTCTCTTTTGGCAAAAATAAATATGCAAAACGTTTCCGACACAGACAAAATGCGAGAACGTATGGCTCAAATCAGAAAAGAGGAGCAGGAAAGATTAGAAAAAGTAGAAAGAAGAGAAAAGCGAGAGTTAGAAAGAATAGAAGAAATAAGAAAAATTGAAGAAAGGTATGAGATCGAAAGAATGAGTGAGATGGAAAAAGAAAAGTCAGAAAAGCCTGAAGAAAAAGAAATCTTTACCCAGGTAGTTGTAGAAGATTTAAAAGAAAAACTTTTAGCTCACGCAGACCAAAATACAGACTTAAATAATTTAAGAATACAAAGAGGAGAAAAAGAAGCGGAAATCCAAAAAACCAAAAATAATGATTTTTATAAAAATAGTATCACTGAAGAAATACCTGAAACCGATTATTTAAACTTCGATCCTTATAGGGAAAATCTTTAATTCTCTCTAGAAAATGATAGAATATAACTATGCAATTTAGGCTTCCTCAATTCTTAGATATTGAAGATAAGGTTTTTGGACCTTTCACCTTTAAACAATTTGCTTATTTGATTGGAGCCTTAGCTTTTGGTTATCTTTTTTGGAGAATTATCCCTGCAAAAATTATCGCTGTACCTCTTATTTTTATCTTCTCAGGCACTTTTTTAGCCTTAGCTTTTGTAAAAGTTAATCATAGACCTTTTGCAGATATCTTAGAATCTGCATATAAATTTTTAATAGGAAATAAAACTTACGTTTGGCATCAGGAACAAAAAATTGAAAAAGAGGAGCCTAAAAAAGATTTACGAGCTTTAGACATACTAAAAAAGAAACAAATCAAAGAAGAAGAACTTAGCTCTTTTGAAAAAATCAAAGAGCTTTCAGGAAAGTTGGATATTTTAGATGAAAAAAAGAAGCATGCCATCAATTTACGTGAAGAATTAATAAAAAGAAATGAAAGAAAAAATTAATAGTCTTTTTCTGATGCTATAATAGAAGCATGGCAAAAAATCCTTCTCAAAATTTTGTTCCAATTAAAGAGATTAGAAGTGGGGTAATGATTTTAAACAATGGCAATATGAGAGCCATTCTTTCGACCACCTCTTTAAACCTTTCTCTTAAAAGTGAAGATGAGCAAATGGGAATTATTATGGCTTTTCAAAGCTTTTTAAACTCTTTAGACTTTAACGTTCAAATTTTTGTGCAGTCAAAAAAGATAGATATTCGAGATTATATGAAAACTTTAAAGGAGCGAGAAAAAGAAGTGTCGGAAGAGCTTTTAAAAATTCAAATAAAAGAATATATATCTTTTATTCAAAAATTCACAGAAGAGCAGAATATTATGACAAAAAGTTTTTATATTGTTATACCTTATGATATTCCAACCATTACCGGAAACACAAAAAGAATGACGGATACTGATTTTATTAAAAATGAAAGTCAGTTAATGCAAAGAGTTTCTATTGTAGTTAGTGGACTGTCTGCTTTAGGCTTAAGATTAAAACTAATTGACACAGAAGAAATAGTTAGTCTTTTTTACAAGTTATTCAATCCAAACGAATTAGATGCTAATTTAAAAAAGTTTTAAAAATATGGGAATATTAGACATTTTTTCAAATAAAAATAAACCAGATCCAAATGCAGAGCCTTCAAAAGAAGAAATCTACGATCAAGCTAGTGCGGAGTTAAAAAATTTTATAGCTCCAGCCGGTTTAAAAATTGATGCCCAACAGTTGAATCTTTCAGGAAAACTGGCAAAAAGTTTTTTTGTGATTTCTTATCCAAGATATTTAGATGATTCTTGGTTAGCACCAATTATTAATCTTGATAAAATTTTTAACGTATCTATTCACATTACTCCTCTTGCTACCGCAGAAATGATGAAAAAATTTCAAAAAAAAGTGGTGGAAATAGAAAGTCAGATTTATGTCAAACAAGAAAAAGGGGAAGTTCGTGACCCAAAACTGGAAACCGCTCTTCGAGATTTGGAAGATTTAAGAGATTCTCTTCAACAATCTAGCGAAAAAATGTTTGAAGTTGGTCTTTATATTACGATTTTTGGTGACACTGATGATGAACTTAAAAAAGTAGAAACTGAAATTAAAAATATTTTAGAAAGTAAATTAATTTATTTAAGGCCTGCTCTCTTTCAGCAAGCAGAGGCTTTAAAAACTACTATGCCATTTTGTTTGGACGAGATTAAAATTACCAACCAACTCAACACTTCTCCACTCTCTTCTTTCTTTCCATTTCTTTCTTTCGATTTATCAACTAACAATGGTATTTTGTATGGCTTAAATAGACATAATGGATCTTTAATTTTATTTGATAGATTTTCTTTAGAAAACTACAATAGCATGGTTTTTGCTACCTCTGGTTCTGGTAAATCTTATTATACAAAACTAGAAATATTACGTACTTTAATGTTTGATACCAATGTCATAATTATTGACCCTGAAAGAGAATATGAATATTTAGCTGAATCGGTTGGTGGAAGATATTTTAATATTTCTTTAAATTCAGATCATCATATTAATCCTTTTGATATAGCGTATCCTGGAGAAGATGAGTCCGTCGCAGACGTGCTTAGAAGTAACATTATTCATTTAGTAGGACTTATGCGAGTAATGCTTGGGGGACTCACTCCAGAAGAAGATGCTATTGTTGATAGAGCCTTAACAGAAACTTATGCTATTAAAGATATCACTCCAAATACTGATAGTTTAGAAGGATTAGAATTTCCAGTTTTAGGAGACTTTGCAGAAGTTTTATCTGGAATTGAAGGTTCAGAAAATATTTTACAAAGACTTTCAAAATATACTGAAGGGGTCTGGTCTGGTTTTATTGGACAACCTTCTAATATTGATATTAATAAAAAATTAATTTGTTTCTCAATTCGTGACATGGAAGATGAGCTAAAGCCTGTAGCAATGTATATTATCACTCATTATATTTGGGGAGAGATAAGGAAAGAGTTAAAGAAAAGACTTTTAATTATTGATGAGGCTTGGATAATGATGAAAAATGAAGACACCGCGTCTTTTCTTTTTGGTATGGCAAAAAGAGGAAGAAAATACTACTTAGGCCTCTCGGTAATTTCTCAAGATGTAGGAGATTTTTTACGTTCAGCTTATGGTTTACCTATTATTACCAACTCAAGTATGCTTTTACTTTTAAAACAATCTCCTTCTAGTATTGATTTGGTACAAAAAACTTTTAATCTCACAGATGAGGAGAAATATTTACTTCTAAGTTCTGGAGTAGGGGAAGGAATATTCTTTGCTGGTCAAAAACATGTTGCTATAAAAGTCATTTCTTCTTATGTGGAAGATCAAATAGTCACCACTAACCCTGCTCAACTTCTTGAAGCTAAAAAGAAAAAACAACAAACTCAAGCTGAATAATTTTGTTATAATATATTTAATGAAAAAAAATAAAAAAAAATTATCTTTTTTACTTTTAATGTTTTTCTTTCTTTTTTTCTATTTTTTAAACGAAGGAAAGGCACAAACTTATACCATCTCTTCTAAAGTAAATATAGACTGGGAGGTTTTAAATAGTTATACCCCTCCTTTTTATGAAGGAAAAACTTTAGCAGCAGAGCAAGCTGAGCTTAAAGCTGTTGCAGAAGTCGAAATTTTAACTCCAGCTGGAATTTTAGATCCTAACAAGCTTTTTTATGCTTGGTCTTATAATGATTTTTATGCTCATAATTATTCTAAAACTGGTGGAAAAATTATTTATTTTACTTTAGATGGTTTAGTGAGCGAAAACGTAATTAATCTTAAGGTTTATGAAGATAATAGACAAAAAAATCTTTTAGTAGAAAAAACTATTCGAATTCCACCTAGAAAAACTTTGCCTATACTTTATAGAAAAAATTCTAGCCCTATTATCACTTACTCTAATGCTATAAATAAAAAATATGAAGCTTACAAAGTCTCTCCTGGAGAAGAATTTGAAATTCTGGCTGAACCATACTTTTTTACAGCTAAATCTGCTGAGGATAGAAATTTAAGTTATATCTGGTCCTTAAACGGTATTCCTGGAAATCTAAACTATTCTAATGTTTTTGATTATAAAGCTCCCGGCTCGGCTTATAGAGACTTTGGAGTAGAGGTTGTTGTGAACAATAGTTCAAAACTATTACAAAAAAGTGAAACTCTTTTAAATTTTATTTTTAAGGAAAATTAGTCTGTTTCTTGTGCTAAAATATGTTTATATATGAAAAAGTTTTTCATTTTTGTCTTTCTGATCTCTGGTTTTTTTTCTTTTTTTAATGTTTCTGCTCAAGATGTATATTCTAGAGAGACTTATGAATATGTTTCGTCTTTTGACGGAACGGCCACTTCTACCACTTTTGAAAATACAAGCGCTCGTGGTATTGCTGTTTCTATAAATTTTATTTTAACCCTAATGGCAGTATCTATTATAGTTTTAATTATTTTTAGAGTGATTCAAGGAGCAGTTATCAAGGGTACTTTAGATAATATTTATCAACAAACAAAAGGCAGGAGCCTTATTCAAAACGCTGGAATAGCTTTGATTATTTTTATATTTTCCTATGCGATTCTTTCTTTTATTAATCCGAGATTAACCGGTTGGACTTTAGCTACTAAATATGCAAATACAGCTTTTAGAGACACCTTTAAGAGTGCAGACATTTGTAATCCAAATGAAAGATATTCAAGCACTAATGCTCTCGACATGCTGATGCAAGACGAAGGCAATAAAACAAGTATTTATACTGACACTACTGGGCATCTGAGTATAGGAGTTGGTTTTAATTTAAACAGAGAAGCTCCCACTGTAGTAAAAAATGATTTAATGAAAGCTGGAATTTCAAATGATGTGGCCGAAAAACTGATTGCTGGAGATAGAGGAGTCATCATCACTCAAGAACAAGTAAAAAAACTTTTAGAAAATGATTTTGAAAAGCATAAAAAAATGGCTATAGATTTTGCTGGAGGACAAAGTAATTTTAATTCTCATCCAGAAAATATTCAAAACGTTTTAATTAATATGACTTTTAATATGGGATCGGGAGGTATTGCTAGTTTTAAAAAAATGCAAGAGGCTTTGAATAACAAAGATTATGAAGGTGTAGCAAAAGAAATAATAGACAGCAAATATTGCAGTCAAGTAGGAGGAAGATGCTCTCGTTTAGCCAATTTAGCAGCTCCCAATTATTGTATAGCGTATCAACAACAATTAGCCACAAACAAATCTCTTTTTGGTGGCACGAAAGGATCTTGGCCTGGAGTAAGTATAAACGATACTGTTATTATTCATAATGTCCGTGTCGGAAAATCTATAGAAACACAAGCTAGAAGACTTTTGGACGCTCTAGTGGCTGCTAACATAAATTTCGATGGGACAACCAGTTGGAGAACTTATGAAAAACAGGTTGAGCTAAGAAAAACAAATGGTTGCCCTGATATTATTAATTCTCCCTCTAATGCTTGTAAAGTTCCTACAGCAAAACCGGGAACCTCCCGCCATGAAGCTGGTGTTGCTTTTGACTTTCAATATGAAGGAAAAACTCTTTGCTTTCCTAATGCGACCTGTGTAAAAGGTACAAACCCTTTATACGACTGGTTGGTGGCCAACGCAGAAGATTATGGTTTTTATAAAAATAGTAAAGAAGCGTGGCACTGGTCAGTAGACGGAAAGTAATATTTATTTATGGAATCAAAAAAAGAATCATTTTTTAAAAAAAATAAAAAAGAAATAATTGTTGTTGTTTTAGCTGTTTTAGCTTTTAGCTTATTGTTTTATTTTTTGTTTTTCAAAGAAAAACTTCCAAATTCTTCAGAATCTCCAAATCAAACAGGGAAACCGGTTTTCAATTTTGGGAATTTATTTAATTTTTTTACTAGTAATGGTGATAAAGGAGAAGGCCTTGTAGAAAATCCAGAAGAGACACCTTATGTTAATTATTATTTTGAAGGTTTAATCAAAGTCTGGGAAAAACCGGTAGCTGGATATGGATTTTATGATAAAGTTTTTACTTATAAATATACCGATTCTGAGGGTATAGAACAAACATCCACTTCAAGTAAAACCATTTTACAATTTGTAGACGCTGAAACCGGTTTTATTTATGAAAAAGATTTAATGTCTCCAACTTCCACCCCAGTCCAAGTGACAGCTTCATCTTTTCCAAATACTGTACGAGCTTATTTCATGAATGAAAAAGGGGGAGGCAAAAATAGAGTTTTCTTTCAGTTTTTAGGAGCAAATAATACTATTAAAACAGTAAGTGCTACTATACCAACATATTATGGCTCTCCAGCAAAACTAATGAATTCTTTGAATTTTCCAGACAATATTAAAAATATTGTCACCTCTCAAGACAATACCAAATTAGCTTATATTGTTCAAAAAGAAAAAGAGGTTGGAGGAAAAACTGACACTTATACAGATTGGTATTTAATGGAGGACGCAGAAAATTCTTATGGCAAAAGAGTTTATAGCTCTGAACTTTCTTCCTGGAAACTAATTCTTTCTAATATTGGCGAGCTTTTTGCTCAAACCACAGACACAGCTTATGAAAATAATAGTCTTTACAAAGTAAAGACTATTGGGAACACTTTGGGTAGTTTATCTCAAATTTACGGCAACCATAATGGTATGATGTTTTTAATAGAAAATAATAATTTATTGACTTCTATCTTTACAAGCTCTGGTATAAAACTTTATAAAAATATAACTTTTGATGAAAAAAGTTTTATAGATGCCGATTTAATTCCGATTAATTTTTCTACTTTAGTTAATAAATGTGTACAAAGTAACACTTTAAATGAACAGTTAATAATTTGTTCTGTTCCAAAAGAGATTATTAATTATGATGCTGGATTGCCGGATGCTTGGTATCAAGGAATGACAACTTGGGAAGATGATTTATATGTTATGAATGATGAATATTCAAATGGACATCTTTTATTCGACATAAGATCAGACGGCCAAGTAGAAGATATTATTGATGCTAAAAATTTAAATATTAATTCTTATAAATCTCATTTAGGATTCATTAATAAAAACGACGGATCGCTTTGGACCTTAAATATAGCAAATATTCTTTATTCGGGAGGGGATTAATTATTTACTTTTTATTCTCTTCTTTCTTTACTGATTTTAATTTCTTTTTAATATATATATCTTGAAAAATAGAAAGTATATTATTTACTGTCCAATAAACTCCAATAGCTGAAGGAAGTACTGCGGCTGAGACTCCAGAAATCACTGGTAAAAAGTATTTCATTTGCATTTGCATAGTTTTAGCAAAAACCTCTTGAAAGTCTTGAGTTTTAGAATCGCTTTGTTTTTCTTCTTTTTTATTATTAGTCAAACCAAGACTTTGTCTTTTAGAGAGAATAAACATGGTTATTCCAGTTAAGATTCCGACCCATATGTATTTTTGAGACAAATTCATAAAACCAAAAGCTAAATTTTTAACTGTTTCTGGGAAGGTATTAAAAGAATAAATTAAATCTTCTCTAAGAATTACTCCACCATCCCTAAAAACATAAAAGAGAGCAAAAAAAACAGGAATTTGTATCAAAAGAATTAAAAAACTAGAAAAAGGTTTAATTTTCTTTTCTTTATAAATTTTCATTGTCTCTTCAGCAATTTTTTGTTTATCATCTCCGTATTTCTTTTTAATAGTAGCCAATTCTTCTTGGGCGTCCTTAATTAAATAAGAGCTTTTTTGTGAAGATAAATTTAGTTTTAAAAGTAAAAGTTTAATAAGAATTGTTGTGAGAATTATAGCTACACCAATATCATGACTAGGAAAAAGATTAAGAAAAAAAACGACAATATTATAGACCGGCGCCAAGAAAAATGTATTAAACATATTTATTATTTATTATTTATTAAGTATTTTATTAAAAGCATTATACAATTCTTTTTCTAAATCGAGAAACTTTAAACTTTTTAAATCTTTTTTTGGATAAATCAAAACCGCTAATTTTTCTTCTGTTTTTGTTTCTTTTTCTTTTAAATATTTATCCAGTATACTAAATATTCGTCTTCGAATTTTATTTCTTTCTACCGCTTTTTTAAAGACCTTTCCTGAAAGGATTACAGCAAAAGAAAAATCTTTTCTTTTATTTGTTTCAGACAAAACATACTTTATATCAAAAAATACACCTCTAACTATCTTAATAGGTGTATCTTTTTTAAAAAGACTTTTTATCTCTAAAGATGTCAATTTATAAGCTTTCTTTAACATTTAATATGTTATTTCTTTTTATTTAACCTTTTGAGAACTTTAGCTTTACTAGACTTAACAGTCTCCATTCTTTTAACTAAAGATTTTTTCTCATCTGAAACTGAAAGTTTTACCCTTCCTTTCCTTCTTCTGTTTTGTATTATCTTCTTTCCTCC
>Ga0208195_1000280_pt1 | contig 70123 bp, 61 predicted proteins | sample AD_UKC077_MetaG_FD_184441 | JGI IMG/M metagenome (GOLD analysis project Ga0208195, IMG submission 184441) | Active sludge microbial communities of municipal wastewater-treating anaerobic digesters from USA - AD_UKC077_MetaG (SPAdes) (version 2) | ecosystem: Engineered > Bioreactor > Anaerobic >... | reverse complement strand
ACGGCTGATGCCCACCTGCTCGGCAATCTGCGCCGCACTGAATTGGCCCGTGGCCGCCAGACGCATGGCCAGGAGCCGTTGTTGGGTTTTGACGTCTTGACAACCCGGCAGCGCCGCCGCCACGGCTGGCGCCAGGTCGGGCCGGTTCAGATGAAATCGCTTCGGCATAACCTGACTTGCCATACCCTCCAACAAAATGCAACTACAAACAGGAAATGGTATGTGAGGCCGGACGATGCCGCTCCTGACGGAGCTGGGCAATTGTTTCCATCGGATTCTACAACGATGCCGCCCCGGACGGGGCTGGGCCTCCGTTTTGCGGTCATCAAATCGAGGGGGCAAGGCGCACCCGTCCCGGATAGACAACCTTTCGTCAAAATCCTCGTCTGGAAAAATTGCTCGAAATCCGCGCGCGGAAGCGCATGATGGTGTTGCCATGACCGTTACCTTGTTCGTTCCGTGCTTTGTGGATCTGCTGTATCCGCAGGTGGCGATCAGTGCGGTGCGTTTGTTCGAGCGATTGGGTCATCAAGTGGTCGTGCCCGAAGGACCCGCATGTTGCGGGCAACCGTCATTCAATACCGGTTATTGGGGCAATGAATGTCGCGACCTCGCCCTGCAAGCCATGCGAACGATGCGTGACGCGGAGGCGATCGTCATCCTGAGCGGTTCGTGCGGTGCGATGATGAAGGTGTTTTATCAGGAGTTGTTTGCCAAGACGGAACACGAAGCTCTGACCAGAGAATTCGCGCCTAGAGTATGGGAGTTCTCCAGTTTTTTGGTTAATAAATTAGGCGTGACGGATGTAGGCGCGCGGTTTCCGCATAAGGTCACGTTTCACGATGGCTGCCACGGACTGCGCGAACTGCACAACAAACGACCCCCGCGCGAATTGCTCGCCAAGGTGCAGGGGTTGGAGTTGATAGAAATGGGAGCGGCGGAAACGTGCTGTGGCTTCGGCGGCACATTTTCGGTAAAGTTCCCGGCAATCTCCACCGCCATGGCAGAGGTGAAATGTGCCAGCGCTTTGGATACGCAGGCCGAATACGTGGTTTCGTGCGATTCGAGTTGCCTGATGCAGATTCAAGGTATGGCCGATCGACAGCGTAAGCCGATCAAAACGCTGCATCTGGCGGAGGTGTTGGTGCAAACATGAGCTCGCCCGCGGCACAATTCAAGGCGGACGCCAAGCGCATGACCGCGGATTTGCGGCATCGCGCCACCATTCAGACCGCGATGGGCAAGTACGAAGTGGTGCGCGACCAGCGGAAGCGGTGGTTTCAGGATTGGGAGGGCGCGCGCACGCTCGCCGCCCGCACCAAATACGAAGCAGTCAACGGACTGGACGCACATCTCACGCAGTTCACCCAAAAGCTGGAAGCGCGCGGCACGAAAGTGCATTGGGCCAGCACCGGCCCGCAAGCCTGCGAAATCATCCTCGGCATTCTGAAGGCCAAGAATGCGAAGGTGGTGGTGAAGTCCAAGTCCATGACGTCCGAGGAAATTCATCTAAACGGCGCGTTGGAGCAGGCGGGCGTGGAGGTGGTGGAATCGGACCTGGGCGAGTTCATTGTGCAACTGCGCGGCGAACCGCCGTATCACCTGGTCTTTCCCGCCATGCACCTGACGCGCGACGAGATCAAGGACGTGTTCGAGAAGAAATTGCACGACGCGCCTTCGAACGATCCGGAAGAGTTGACGATGGTGGCGCGGCGGCAGTTGCGGCGAAAATATATTCAAGCAGACGTCGGCATCACCGGCGCGAACTACGCCATCGCCGAAACGGGGATGATTGCCATCACCGAGAACGAAGGCAACGCGCGGCTCACAGCAGCCTTGCCCAAAACGATGATCACCTTGATGGGCATCGAAAAAATCCTGCCGCGCTATGAGGATCTGGCCTTGTTTCTTCCGATGTTGGCGGTCATGGGCACCGGGCAGGCGTTGACGTGTTACAACACGATGTATGGCGGACCGCGCCAGTCGGACGAGGCAGATGGGCCGGAGGAATTTCACGTGGTGTTACTGGATAATCGGCGCACGCTGGTGCTGGCAGACGTGGAACAGCGCGACGCGTTGGGCTGCATTCGCTGCGGCGCGTGTCTGAATGTTTGTCCGGTCTATCGCAATGTCGGCGGGCACACCTACGGCACGGTTTATGGCGGGCCGATCGGTTCGGTCATCACGCCGCGTCTGCGGGACTTGCAGGATTGGAAACACCTCAGTTACGCCTCTTCCCTGTGCGGTGCTTGCACCGAAACCTGTCCGGTGGGCATTGACATCCACCACCATTTGCTGCGCAACCGGCGCAATGCGTCCGCGCCAAAAACCGGCAAACCGAGTTGGTGGCAGTGTCAACTCTTCAAAATTTACGGCGTCATTGCCGCGCGGCCGGGGCTGTGGCGACTGATCACCAAGCTGGGACGTTTCACACAACGCTTCCACGGCTTGGTGAAAGGTACCGCGCTGGATCCAGCCCAGGCGTGGACCAAGACCCGCGATTTGCCGCCGATTGCCCGGCAGAGTTTTCGTGAATGGTGGAAGGAACAGGGTGCGCATGAGTGAACGCGACAACATTTTCGTGCGCATCAAGGAGGCGCTGACACTGCAAGCGCCCGCGCGGCATGGTCACGGTCTGCCCACCATTGAGGAACAGCGGCGCGTCATGCCGCCGGTTGGCCAGACCGAGGCGGAATTATTTGAGCTGTTCGCCAAAAACGTGACCGACCTGCGCGCCACTTTCAAACGCGTAAAAGATTTAAGCGAAGTGGCAGCGGAATTGCGCGCGTTGCGCGATGCGGAGAAATGGCAGCGCGTGGCCACGCACCGCGGCGCGATTGCTGAATCGCAGGCAAGGGAACTGGCCTTGCCGCTCATGGTGGTTGAAGAAAACAGCGAAAAACATGAGCTGGAACAGTGCGACGTCGGAATCACCGAGTGTGACGCCTTGGTGGCCCAAACCGGCACGGTGCTGGTGACCAGTCGCACCGCTGGCGGTCGCGCCTTGACCTGTCTGCCGCCGCATCATGTGGTGCTGGCGCGCCGCGAGCAAATGGTACCCGATTTGCCAGCAGCGATGCAATTGGTGCAGCAGAAGTTTGGCGATAAATATCCCAGTATGATTTCTTTCATCACTGGCGCGAGCCGGACGGGCGACATTGAACGCATCCTGGTGCTCGGCGCGCACGGGCCGAAGCAACTGACGATTATTTGCTGCGACGCATGACGCCGGCTATTGCCGCGCCCAGTTCCTCCCACCCGCCGCAGTGGACGTCAGAACGTATATTTCACCGCAAGCGAGATGAGATTCCGGGTGAACTCCCGTCCGCTGGCATAAGGTGCCGTGGGCCCATTGGCCACCCGGCTTTCCGCCGCATCATACGACCAAGCCGCTTCGGCGGTCAGATGCGCGTTAAAGGCGTAGCTCGCCATGACGCTGGGGATGTAAATCCAATCCTCGCGATCCACCGGGCCCTGCCAATCGCCGATGTACAGCGTGAACCCGGCGCCCACAGTGAGTTTATCGGTGAATTTGTGACGCCACGTCACATCGTATTTAATGTCTTCGTACACGGAATGGCTGGTGAACGCCGGCTGCTCAAAACGCGTCACCCGGAACACCAAAGTATCCGCCGCCGTGGGTAACACCGTGATGGTGCCATCAATCCACCAGAGGATTTCATCCTGATCAAAGCGGGCGTTTGTCATGCGGGGCCAATCCCGCACCTCGGGTCCGGCCAAGATGGCCAGTTTGATCCATGACGCCGGCGTGCCTTCAGCCCCAAACAAAAACCGCTGATAGTCGTTGGAATACGGACTCTTGTTGCCCAGCAACCGGCCCTGTTCCTGATGCCCGTAACGGTATCCGACCACCAACCGGGTGTTCGTAAAGGCTTCGTAGCCGAGGTCCAATCCGCCGTTCACATCCCACCGATCCACAAAGTTGTCGTAGAGGTATTGGGTTGGCGTCAGGTTGGGATATTGTTTGGTCTGGAAATCATGCACATAAGCGCTCACCACTGGGCGCACAAACCAGCGACCCGCGGGAATGGTCACGCGCAGGCTGTCCCGGTAGATGGCCGCATCACGCCGGTCCCGCAACGGAATGCCGCCGATGCAACGGCAATCGCCGGGGCGGATGGTCAGGTAGCCCTCGTCGCTGCCGTCAAGCCAAACGGCGCTGTTCAACCATTCGTAGCGCACTTCGCCGACCTGGCCGTTGAAATTCAGTGCCGCCCGGTGCGCCGCGTAATCCTCCGAACGGGCGCGGTGATACCAAGTGAATTCCGGGGCATAAGAAAGCGTGGCCACAAATGCCGACGACGGCCGGTAATTCAAGGCGAGGCTGGGCATCAAACTGGTGACCAACGACTCGCGCTTCGGTTTGCTGACGATAAACCCGGGCGGGGGAACAATCCCCGGGGTCGGGGCTTTGTTGAGAATGAAGACGTTGTCGTCGTAGGTCTCCTTGAGCGTCAGCTCCGCTTTGAGCGTCAGATTGGAGCTGAGCGTCCAACCTTGCGCCCGGGCGATTACGGGGACCGCCATCAGGCTGGCGATCAAAAATAGCGCGCCGATCCGGCGCCGCGCCGTGTTTGATAATGATCCCCCGTGACGACGTTTCGTCCGCAGGGAATGATGAGAGGATTTATTGAATGAATGTGTCCAGACTGGTTTTTCTGTGTTCATGGCTAAAATCATTTAACCTGCACGTGTGGGAAGATGAATTGATCGTGCTCAGGCTGCGCTTACTGCTGCGGGACGCGACGTGCGGATTAGAAACGTCAACCCCGCGCCCACCAACAGGAGAATGCCCGCCGTCATAAAGGACGAGGCATAACTGCCGTCGCTTCTCACCGTGAGCATCTGCTGCACGCGGGGCAACACCAGGCCGCCCACGCCCCAGGCCGTGAACAGCACGCCGTAGTTCATCCCGAAGGTTTTCAGTCCCCACAGGTCCTTCGTATAAGCCGGGAACAATGCCAGGTTGGCGCCGTAATTCGCGCCAATCAACACGGCGATCACCACGACCAGGATTGGCGCGGTGTCTTTCGAGCCGGTGATCGGGATGGCGGCGAACATCAAGACCGCTTGGAACAACAGAACGATAAAGAGCGTCCAGCGCCGCCCGATCCGGTCCGAGAGTGAGCCGGCGAGAATGCGCCCACCGGCGTTGCCGATGGCCATGACGGCCACGGCGAGAAAGGCCAGCTCGCCCATGCTGATTTTGGCCATGCCGCTGATGCTGCCAATCACCATCAACCCCGCGCCGGCGCCAATGAAGTAAATGATCCAAAGCAGGTAGAACAACGGCGTGCGGATGATCTCGCCCGGCGTGACGTTCACGGCGGCGAGTTTGGCGGGCGCGTTGCCGGCAGTGGGCTTGGCGCCAGCGACGTAACCGGCGGGCGGGTTGATGAGGATTTGCGCCAGACCACAGACGATCACGACAAAGGCAATCCCCAGAATGAGCATGGATTTCTGCACATGAAACGCGCCGAGCAGGTATTGCGACGCAGGCGCCAGATAAACGGGCGCGAGGCCGAAACCCGCCACCACCAATCCGGCAATCAGACCGGTCTTTGAGGGCGGAAACCACTTCAACGCGGGCGGAGTGGCGGACGAGTAACCGAAGCCAATGCCGGTCCCCGCCAAGATTCCGAATCCGAACAACCACAGACCATAACGACTCGTAGTCGAGCAGAGCAGAAAGCCAACGCCCACCAGCAAGCCGCCGATAAAAGCCGTCAGGCGGGGGCCGAACTTATCCTGGCAACGTCCCGCCAGGATCATGGAAAAGGCGAAGACCAGGCAGCAAAGGGCGTAAGGATCATTGAGTTGTTTGCCCTCCCAGCCAAATTCTTTCTCGATGGCCCCCTTGAACATGCTCCACGTGTAAAGCACGCCGAGGGCGAGATTGATGCCGAGACCGGCGGCGGTGACGGTCCAGCCGCGATTCTTAATCGAAGGGGAAGAGGTGGTTTCTGTGCTCATGAGATGATCAGGTCAAAGTGGAAAAAACGAAGAAGCTGCAAGGCGCCCGAGGGCGGCGAAATGAATGGTTGTAGGGCAAACCCAGTGTTGGCAGAGAGAAGAAACCGGCCAATCCAGAAAAAAGCGCTACGGGCTGTCGCCCTCGGTTATCCTTGTTTGACTCCGCCGGAGTCATGCTTGCCCTTGGATGGCCGCCGGGGCTTTGCCGGCCCCGGCGGCGATTGGTTTGCTGGTGGGCGCCGTTGCGCCCGGGTTGGTTTAGAGACGTTCTTTTACCAGGACTTCGACGACGTGCGGATCGGCGAGCGTGGTGGTGTCGCCAATTTGATCCGGCTGGCCTTCGGCGATCTTGCGCAGGATGCGGCGCATGATTTTGCCCGAGCGCGTCTTCGGCAGCGCGGGCGCAAACTGCAGCTTGTCCGGCGCGGCAATCGGCCCGATTTCCTTGCGGACGTGCAGGACCAGTTCCTTCTTCAACTCGTCACTGGGGTGAATCCCGTCTTTGAGCGTCACGAACGCATAAAGGGCCTGCCCCTTGACGTCGTGCGGCATGGGGGCCACGGCGGCCTCGGCAACTTTCGCATGGCTGACCAAAGCGCTCTCCACTTCGGCGGTGCCGATGCGGTGGCCGGAGACGTTCACCACGTCGTCAATGCGGCCCATGAGCCAGTAGTCGCCATCCTCGTCAATGCGGCAACCATCGCCTGAGAAGTAGATGTTGGGATACATCGTGAAGTAGGTATCCACAAACCGGTCGTGATCGCCCCAAGTGGTGCGCATCATGCCGGGCCATGGCTTCTTGATGCAGAGTTTGCCGCCTTCGTTCGGGCCGACCGGGGAGCCGTCGTCGCGCAGGACCACCGGTTCGACCCCGAAAAACGGCCGGCACGCGCTGCCGGGTTTCAGAGTGTGCGCCCCCGGCAGCGGTGTGATGAGAATGCCGCCGTTCTCCGTTTGCCACCACGTATCCACGATGGGGCAGCGGTCCTTGCCGATGACGCGGTGATACCAGACCCAGGCTTCGGGATTGATCGGTTCGCCGACCGAACCGAGGGTCTTGAGCGAACTGAGGTCGTATTTATTCGGCCATTCCTCGCCGAGCCGGATGAGCGAGCGGATCGCCGTGGGCGCGGTGTAGAATTGGGTGACCTTGAATTTCTCGACGATCTTCCAGAACCGGCCCGCATCCGGGAACGTGGGCACGCCCTCGAACATGACGCTGGTGAAGCCGTTGCAGAGCGGTCCGTAAACAATGTAACTGTGCCCGGTGACCCAGCCGATGTCCGCCGTACACCAGAAGGTGTCCTCTTCGTGGATGTCGAAGATGTATTTGGTCGAGAGCGCGACATGCAGCAGATACCCGGCGGTGGTATGCACCACGCCTTTCGGTTTCCCGGTTGAACCGGAGGTGTACAACATGAAGAGCACATCTTCCGCCTTCATGACTTCCGGGGCGCACTCGGCGGAGGCTTTCGCCATTTCCTCGTGCCACCACAGATCGCGACCGGCGACCCAGTTGCAGGCGGTGTCATTGCGCCGGTACACCACCACCTTCTCAATGCTGGGGCAGGCCTTGAGGGCTTCGTCCGCGATGGCTTTGAGGGGGATGGTTTTGCCCGCGCGCAAACCGCAGTTCGCGGTGACCAGCACTTTGCAGGTTGAATCGTTGATCCGTCCGGCCAGCGCATCGGCGCTGAACCCGCCGAACACAATGGAATGGATTGCTCCAAGCCGGGCGCACGCCAGCATGGCAATGGGCAGTTCGAGCACCATCGGCATGTAGATAGCCACGCGGTCGCCTTTCTTGACGCCCAGGGATTTCAAGACATTGGCAAATTTGCAGACCTCGGCCAACAACTGCCGGTAGGTAATCCGGGTGACGTCATCCTCCGGTTCGCCTTGGAAGATGAGGGCGGTTTTATCGCCCCGCCCGGCCTGAACCTGGCGATCCAGACAGTTGACGGTCACGTTCAATTCGCCGTCCTCAAACCACGTGTGCTGGATTTTGCGCGCGGCGGTGTTCCAGACGTATTTGCGGGCGACGGTGGGTTTCTTGAACCAGGTGAGGGCTTCGGCCTGTTCGAGCCAGAATCCGTCCGGGTCGTTAATCGAGCGGTCGTACATTTGTTGGTACTGCGCGGCGTTCACATAGGCGCGCTGGACCGCTTCCGGCGGAGGCGGGAAGGTGCGGCTTTCCTGGAGGAGGGAACTGGTGGAGACGGTTTTGGTTGATTCGCTCATAGATATACGTTTGTGACTTCGGGGTTATGGAGTGTCATGTCAGCATGTTCGACAGGTGATGTCAACAACCGGGCCCCTGTCGTTCAGCAGGTTGTGTTTCAAGACCATGATACTTGAAAATGTTCTGGCGCACCGCGCGGCGCGTGGCGTCCAACGCGGCGTCCACGCGGCGCCGCTGGTCGGCGGTCACGGGCAACTGATGGTCGCGCAAACCGCCGGCCCATTCCGAGCTGCCGAGCATGACGCCGCCGAGGCCGAGGCTGTAAACGTCGGCATCGCCCTCGCCGGCAAAGGTGCGCCACGCCAGCGCCCAGCCGCGCACGGTATGCTCCACGTGATAGCCGCCTCCGCCGGTGATCAGCAACGGGCGGCCCAGGGAAAGCAGATGCTCCGCGACTTCGAAGACAACATTGTTGGTCATCATCAGATGGGTCAACGGATCGCCGGCCAGGATGTCCATCCCCAGTTCGGCCACGACGACATCCGGCGCGTAGGCTTGGAGCAACGGCGGTACGAGATCGAAGTAGGCACGTAGGAAGGCCTGATCATACGTCTCGGCCGGCAGCGGGATGTTGACGTTGAACCCGGTGCCCGCGCCCGCGCCGATTTCGTCTTCGAAGCCGCCCCACGGATACAACGTGGTTCCGCTTTCGTGCAGGGAAATCGTCAGGATATCCGGGCGGTCATAGAAAAATTTCTGCGTGCCATCGCCGTGATGCGCGTCCAGATCCAGGCAGACCACGCGTTTGCCCGCCGCCGCGAGATGCTGGCAGGCGAGCGCCACGTCGTTGAGGAAACAAAAGCCGCCCGCGTGTTCGGTGTGCGCGTGATGAAAGCCGCCGAGTAAATTGAAGGCGATGTCGGCCTGCCCGGTCAGCAACAGGTCCGCGGCAGTCAGTCCGGCGCCGCAGGCCCAGGCGCCGTACTCATACATGTCCTTGAAAACGGGCGTGTCCATGCCGCCCAGCCCCATGCGAAAGCCGTCGGACGTAAGATCGCCCGCAGCCGCGCGTTGCAGTTCGTCCAGGTACTGCGGCGTGTGGATGCGCTCGAGTTCGGCGCGGGTGGCCTGGCGGGGCGGGTGTTCGCAGCGATCCGGCGTGCCGAGCAACCCGAACGAAAGCAGGCGCCGCCGGGTTTGCCCCGCCCGCTGCGTTTTGAAAGGGCAGTCGTCCGGATAACTGAACGCCTCAGTTTCCGGCGAATAAATAAATACCAGTTTTCGGTCACTCATCCGCTTGACGGGAGGGCGTCGGATTGTTCAGAGCCCGCGCCCCCGTCCCGTCAGCAGCGCCTACGCGAATTCCAGGTCGTAGTGGTAAACGTTGCCGACGAGTTTGCTGCCAATTTTACACTCCGCCTTGTTGAACACCGCCTGCATGGGTTTGTTCTCCACGAGCACCTCCGCGGTGAACCCGCCAATGCCGTCCCGGCGCGCGATCCGCATCAGGTGCTTGAGCAGGAACGTGCCAATGCCGCGTTGCTGCCACTTGTCATGCACCGTGAAGGCGACCTCTGCCCGGTTGGTTTTCGGGTTGAGGTAATAGCTGCCGATGGCAATGATCTGCTCGCCATAGGTTTCGGACAGCACACCCACGATACAGACATCGTTGCGGTGATCAATGTAGGCGAAATCTTCAATCTGCCGGCGCGGCACCACGCCGTCTTTGACGGCCTGCATGAACCGGTAGTAAATGGACTGCTGGGACAGCCCGTAAAAGTGGTCGCGCATGCGCGGCACGTCGGTTGGATGAATCGGGCGGAAGACGATTTGCGTGCCGTCGTTGGTCAGGAACGTGGTGCGCAGCTCCTTGGGACCGACGATGATCTTGCCTTCCTTGGCGGCGAGCTCAGCGGCGAGATACTTGGCTTCAATCGCCTCCCGGAGCAGTTGCGCGCGGAATTGGGGATGGGCGATGCTGATCAACGCCAGCGCCCGTTCCGCCACACTCTTGCCGTGCAGATAGGCCACACCGTATTCCGTCACCACATAATTAACCCCGGCCCGCGTGGTCACCACGCCGGCGCCGGGACTGAGCCGGGTGACGATGCGGGAAACCTTTCCGTCCCGGGCCGTGGACGGCAGGGCAATGATGGCCTTGCCGCCGTGCGCTTTGGCGGCGCCGCGGTTGAAATCCACCTGCCCGCCCACGCCGGAGAAGAAGCGCGAGCCCAAAGAATCCGCGCAGACCTGGCCGGTGAGGTCCACTTCCAACGCCACATTCACCGCCACCATCTTGTTTTGCTGGCTGATGATGTAGGGATTGTTGACGTATTCGGTGGGGTGAAAGGAAAAGACCGGATTGTTGTCCACGTAATCGTAGAGCCGGCGCGTGCCGAGACAGAAACTAGCCACCACTTTGCCGCGGTCAATGGTCTTGCGGTTACCGGTCACCACCCCGGCTTCAATCAACGGGATGATGTCGTCGGTGATCATCTCCGTATGAATGCCGAGATCTTTTTTAGTGGTCAGAAAACCGAGCAGCGAATGCGGGATTTTGCCAATGCCCAGTTCCAACGTGGCTTCATCGTCCACCAGCGAGGAGACGTATTCGGCGATCTGGCGGGTGACGTCGTTTATCTCCGCGGGCGGCACTTCCAGGATCGGATCTTCACACGGCACGAGGGCGTCCAGCTCCAGCACGTCAATCAGCGAGTTGCCGTGCGTCCACGGCATGTTCGGATTGACTTGGGCAATGACCAGCGAGGCGTTTTCCGCAGCGCTCTTCACAATGTCCACCGAAACCCCGAGGCTGCACAGGCCGTTGGCATCGGGCGGCGTGATCTGGATCAAAGCGGCGTCCAGCGGCAACTGCCCGGTGTTAAACAGCCGGGGAATGTCCGACAGATGGATGGGGGTGTAATCTCCCAGACCCTCCTGAATGATGTTGCGCACATTTTCCGCGATGAAAAAGGAGTTGACCCGGAAGTATTGCGCCAGTTCCCGGTGCGCGTACGGCGCGTCGCCAAAGGTCAGCAGGTGAATGATTTCCGTGTCGGGCAGTTCGCGCGCCCGCTGCGTCAGCGCCGCCACCAGCTCCTGCGGCTCGGCGCAGCCGGTGCCGACAAAAATGCGCTGCCCGGGGCGGATTTTTTTCACCGCCTGCTCGGCCGTCATGACCTGCGAAGCGTACTTCTGCTTCCAGGCGGGATCGTAATTAATGAGAGACTTCGTCATGGTCTTGGTTGCCAATGCCGGCCAGGCTCATGCGGGCATCCGCGACATACGCCCGCATGCCCACCGGGCCGACGATAAACGGATTGATGTCCAGCTCCATGATTTGCGGATAATCCGTCGCGAGCTGGCTGATGCGCTGCAAGGCCCGGGCGATGGCTTCCAAATCCACCGGCGCCTGGCCGCGCGCGCCTTTGAGCAGCGCGTAACTGCGCGTCCCCTTGAGCATTTGCATCGCTTCGTCCTGGGTGATGGGCGCCAGATAAAACGTCACGTCCTTCATCACTTCAACGAAAATGCCACCCAAGCCGAACATCAGCAGCGGCCCGAAATTCGGATCGCGCGTCATGCCCAGAATCACCTCCCGGCCGCGCGTGCCCATCTTTTCCACAAACGCGCCGCGTAAATGCGCGCTGGGCGCCCGGCGCTGGATGCGGACCATCATCAGATCAAAAGCGTCGCGCACCTGCTCCGCGTTGGCCAGATTGATGCGCACCCCGCCGAAATCGGATTTGTGGATGATGTCCGGCGAGCAAATTTTCAACACAACCGGATAGCCAATGCGCTCGGCAATTTCCACCGCCTCATCGGCATTCCGGGCGATTTGTCCCGCCAGAATGTTGAAATCGTAGGCCCGGAGGATTTCCTTCGCTTCGACTTCGCCCACCTGCTTGTTGCCGCTGCGCACATGCCACTGAATCACCCGGTCCACGCGGCGCCGGTTCACGCCAAACCGCGCCACGATACGCGGCGGCCGATTGCGCCAGGCCGAGTAATCGCACATCGCCTTGAGCGCGGAAACGGCGCGCTCGGGCGACGGATAATTCGGAATTCCCGCGGCCATTAGATGATCCGTGGCGGACGACACCTCCTCGCCGCCCATGAACGCCGCCAGCACCGGTTTCGTCCCTTGGTGCGCGGCGGACAGGCGTTGCGCCAGCGCCAACGGCTGGGTCATGTTCTGGGGGGTGACCAGCACGATGATGCCGTCAATCGTCTTGTCTTGTTGCACCAACTCAAACGCCGCCATGTAGCGGTCCGGATCGGCGTCGCCAATCACGTCCACGGGATTCCCCACGGACGCCGCCACCGGCAACGCCTCGCGCAGCCGCTGTCGGATTTCCTCGGCGGGCGACACCATGCGCAGCCCGATGGTTTCCGCGGCGTCCGCCGCCATGATCCCCGGGCCGCCGGCGTTGGTAATCACGCATACGCGATTGCCCTGCGGCAGCGGTTGCGCCACGAAAGCCCGCGCAAAATCGAAGAGCTGTTCAAAGTTTTCCGCCCGGATGACGCCGGCGCGTTTGAAGGCCGCCCCATACGCCATGTCCGCGCCGGCCAGACTCCCGGTGTGGGACGAGGCCGCCTTGGCGCCCGCCTGCGTCACGCCAACCTTCAGAATGACCACCGGCTTGATGCCCGCGGCCTCCTCGGCCACCTGCAAAAACTTGTTGCCGTCCTCGATGTTTTCGAGATAGCTCGCAATGACTTTGGTGTCCGGGTCTTCGGCCAAGGCTTGGAGAAAATCCGCTTCGTTGAGGTCCGCCTTGTTGCCGATGCTGATGACCTTGCCCAACCCCAGTTTTTCTTTCACCGCCCAATCCAGAATGGCCACGCACAACGCGCCCGATTGGGAGATGACCGAGATGCCGCCCACGGGCGGTTGCGACGCCGTGAAGGTGGCGTTCATGCGGTGGTGCATGTTCAGCACGCCCAGACAATTGGGCCCCATCAAGCGCACGCCGGCATTGGTGCACAGCGTCACCAACTCCTGTTCCATGGCCGCGCCTTCTGGTCCCACCTCCTTGAACCCGGCTGTGATGACGACGACCGCCTTGGCCCCGGCGCGAATCGCGCTTTCCAAAGCGGGTTTCACCGCCGGCGGCGGCACCACAATCACCGCCATGTCTATGGGCTGCCCGTACGCTTCCAAGCTGGCATAACACGGCAACCCCAGCACGGTGCCCGCCTGGGGATTCACGGGGATGATGGCGCCCTGGTAACCGCTGTTGATGAGATTGACGACGACGGCGTGACCGACTTTGCCGGGACTGCGTGACGCCCCGATCACGGCGACCGTGTTTGGATAAAGCAGTGACTCAAGCATAATCCATCAATCCAAAATCATTGCACTCACCGCGCCCAACCCGCCAGCGCGTTTTCCCATTTTTTCCGTCCGCCCCCCGCGGTTTGCCGCCCGCCAACCATACACCCGTCCACCGGTTGACTGGATTGGCGGTCCCCCCCGGCGTCTCATTCGGAGGCTTGGCGGACAATGTGGACTGGTGCTGTCCGCGTGCCTTGCCCCCCTTTGTCAAAGGTTCACCGTTTTTTGCGCAAACCGGCGTCAGTCTTGCTTGGTGGAGTAAAATCGTACGGTAACGCGGTGGACGCCGAGTTTGTGCCGTATTACCCGAATTGGCCTCGCCCGAAAACGCTGGGCGCGCCGCCCCTATTCCGCATCGCCACTCCAATCCGCGCAAGCGGGTCTTGGTGCGGGCTGCCATCTTTCGCCCGCGAACATCACGGCCTGCGCGTTGCGATCCAACCGCGCGGCGATTCCCACCGCGCGCAATCCCGCCACCGTCAGGCGTTGGAACCCTCCTTCGTCGGTAAGCTGCCGCCGCCAAACGCTCGGGATGTCGCCTGGCCCATCCTCGCCGCCGGCTATCGTCACCCGCTCGCGCAGGTGGCGCACCACCGTTTCCGCCGCCGCCTCAAGGCTCTGTTCCGTCCGCACGCGCGGATACAGGCTCTCCCACAGCATCCGCCGCCAGCGCAAATCCTCGCCCCCCGCTGCGCCGATCACGGGCGGGAGCACGAACTCGCGGTAAACCGCATCCTCCAGCGGCCAGTTCACCAGGCTGCGATTGTAGCGCGCCAAGTGCGCATGCTCCAACAACGTCCCCAGCCGTTGCCCGTGCCAGCATGACAGCGACGTCAAATACTCGAAATCCTCCCGGTCCTGCGGTTGCACCAGAAACCACCGCGCCACCGCCAGCGTCCCCTCCCTCACCACCAGCCTTGGCGTGCCCAGATGCACCACGGTCAGCGCCACTGCCGCTGGGGCCAAAATCGCCGCCCCCCACCTCACCCATTTTTCGGCCCGCAATCTTCCGGCCCGATTCCGCCGCGCCCTGCCCCACAAGGCCCAGGCGCCACCCCACCCCAACGTCGGCAGCCAGAAGACCCACAGCGGCCAGGCCTTCCCCTGCCACCCACTGATCGCGCGGTCCCGACTCAGGGCTTCGACCCCACGCAAGCGCGTCAGGCAATATTCGCCAATGGCGCGAAAGACCAATGCCCAATTCGCTCCCAAGTGGTGGGACTGACCCGCGAGGACCTTCAATTCCACGGGCACGCCGTTCGTGCGAAATGCCGCCGCCACCCGCTCGGCCTCGGCCAAGGGAAACACTTCGTCTTGGTCGCCGTGAATGAGAAGCACGGTTGAGGGTTGCGGGTTGAATGTTGAGTGTTCGCTGTTTTGCGCTGCCGGGCCCCCCTCCATCGGCGTCCCCGTGTCCTCCCGCCCTTCCGCCTTCAGTCTTCCGACTTCAGCGTTCTCCAGCTCTCCCATCCCCCCTCCCCCCAGCCGGACGAGCAACCGCGGCCGCGATTCCGGGTGCTTCACCCAGAACCGCGTCATCTTTTCCGCCCCCAGGCTGAAGCCTGCCCACGCCACCGCATTCGTGTCCGCCCACTTCTGCCGCTGCAAGTGCCGCAGCAACGCGGCGAACTGCGCCTCGCAGATTGTGTCGTTGGTCTGGCAATAATCCATTCCCACCGCTGCCAATCCCAGTTCCGTCAGTTGCCGCAGAACATTACCGTCGCGCAAGACGTTCCCGCCAGAACCGTGCCAATAGATCACCACCGGCAGCGGCCGCGGCGCGTCCTTGGGCAACACGGCCACCCCCCTGCACGCAACGTCAGAAATAACGCCGCCTGAGGCCCCGCGGACGACAAGGTTCTGTAGGCTGGCGGCCCTCAGCCGGCGGTTTGGACTTAGGGCGTTGGGTATGGCTCGCTGATGCACTTCTGGCTTGAGCGTGAACCACACCCGCGTCAACGGATCACGCCCTCTCGCCCAAAGCAGCGCACCCAAGAACAGGAGCACAGCCATCCCCGCCGGCCATGCGCCAGCCCTCCGCGCGCCGAGAATCGTCAAACGCATGATGCTCCTTCATTGCCGCGGCACCGCCCGCGACAGCCGCGCCAAGTCCGGGTCGCGCGTGTTCGAGTAGGACAGGTTCGTGGGATTGACCGCGGGGTCGGGTCGTTGCGTCCGGGTGTCTGCGGCGTTGAACTTGGCATTGTGTCCGTTCAAATAAGGGCCGGTCCACCGCCAGTGTTCTGCGTGGCCGTCCACAAAGGACAGATTGCAGGATTTCCCGTGACGGCTGGCAGGGAGATTCCAATAGTTGTTGGCGATGGGCGCGGGATGGACGCCGAACGCTCCGTTGTCAATGCTGATGGCGTTCTCATCAATGAAGACAAACACCTTGGCCGGTTCTTTGACGTCATGCAGCTGTTTCGGCCCGGGTTTGGCGTTGCAGTTGAGCCAAACGGAGATGGAGTAACTGCGATTGTGCGGCACCGGCACCCCATACCCATCCCGCACAAACGCCGCGCTGCCCGGACAGCGGTAGATGAGGGCCGATTGCGCTTCGGAATACAGGACGCCCTCCGTAACGTCCTTGTGATAGTTCGCGGTGTAACGCTGCACGTTACCCTTGATCCAGGCGCTCGCGCCGGCCTCATTGTAATTCACGGAATTATCCGCCAGCCGGTCCCGGTTGCTGTCGGCATACATCTGGTAGCTTAATTGCAGTTGCCGGAGATTATTCAGGCAACTGGCGCTCTGCGCTTTGGCCTTCGCTGCGCTTAACGCCGGCAGCAGCATGCCGGCCAACAGGCCAATGATGGCCATGACCACCAGCAGTTCAATCAACGTAAAGCCAGCCGTCCAAGCCACCCATCGGCCTCTCGTTGAACGTTTCCTTTGCCTCGGGTTCGTGTGCCTCATGGATGCGCCCTTCATTTCTGGTTCGCCAAACAGAATTCCACGACGCGGTGAAGCATCGCACGGTTGTCGGTCGTCTTCCAGTTTAGATGGCCGCAGTTCGTCTGGACCATCAAATCCGCGCTCATCTGGTTGGTGCGCGCCCAGGCCACGAACGCCGCCACCGACGGCAAAAAACGATCCTGATCCCCGGAAACAAACAGCAGCGGCGGTTGTCTTTTTCCCGGAGTGCGCGCGCCCGAAGGCCATCCCCCGGGATGATCGATGATGGCCCCCCGCCACCGGCCAGGATTGGCTTCCAGGAGCTCATGCACCATTGCGCTGCCACTGCTGTTGCTCCAGAGAAAGACGTTTCGCGCGTCAACCTTCGGGTCACGCGCCAGCGTCTTCAGAATCCCCATAATGTCCTGGGCGGCGGTCCGGGTATCCTGAAGGCTCGCGTAGTTCCGACCGTAGCCATCACAGCCGCGATAGTTCACCGCGACATAATAGAAGCCCAGGTTGGCCATCAACTGGGATTGGAGTTCGAAGGCGCGCTGAAATTGCCACGTCGCCGCCGGCAGAAATAGGATCACGGGAGATTTCCGCGAACGGGTCCCCGCCTTAGCCAAGCCCGCCGGTGACAGAACAAAATAGGGCACCTCGACTCCATCCTCGGCTTTGTACCGGTGTTCCCGTGGCTCGACAATACGGCTGGCCGCAAAAGGCCAGTTCGTCGCGGCAACGAGCTGCCGCAGCGTTCTCTTCGTCGTGTCGTACTCCCAGAGGCCGTACGGTTCCAGCCCCACCGCCGCCGTTGCGTACACCCGGTTGCCATCCGGCGACACGGTGTAGTTCACCACGCTGCCTCCGCCAAACAGGTTCGTCCTTGAAGCGGCATCGCGGCTTTGCACCGTAATCGAGAATGCGTTGTTTGTATTGCGCACGTAAGCGTAGCCTCCACTGGCCCCCAGCAACTGGCCATTGTAGGTGTCTTCATCGGTAAGCTGTTTCAACTCTTGTCGTTCCGGATCAAAGCGGAACAGGTAACGCCAGTTGGAACCCTTGGGCCGCGCGCAGAAATAGTAGTGTTGCATCTGCCGGTCATACCGCAGCCACCGGAGCGAGTCGAAAGCGTCCGCCGGAAAGTGGCTCACCGCCTCAATCGGCGGATACTTCGGCGCGTCCAGCACACAGCGCGCAATGTTCCCCTTTTGCACGAAGGCCGCCCGGTTGGACGAAATCAGCACAAACTCGCTCACGTAGTTATACACCTGCCGGCGCGTCCGCTGTTCCCAATGACCCACGTATTTTTGCGCATAGTCTTTCCCGAGGGGTTTGCTGCTAAAGAAGTAGGTGTTCGTCCCCAACCAGGCGAACCCACTCTCGACAACCGCCCGGTTTGTCGTTACCCGTTCACTGTGGCCCGATTTCACGTCATAGAGGCGAAGCCACGTTTCATTCTGAAACTCCCCCTTCTGGCGCGTCGCCTCAAGCAGGAACGGCGAAACCTCCGCGAAGGCAAGAAACCTATCATCCGGCGACCACCCGAACACCTGGCTGACCTCGTTGGTTGTCTCCACCTGGTGGACGTCCAACGACTCCAAGTTGACCAAAAAGAGACGACGCCCGCGCTCCACCGCCTGGATGTAGGCCAGGTGCTTGCCTCCAAAATCCGCCGTGGGCGAACGGAACAGCGGCTGCACCGAAGTGATCTCCTCAAATACTTGGAGCGCCGGCCCCGACAATCGCGCCTCATCAAGCCGACGCCCCGAGTCACCTCCCGCCAGCAGCATGGCGGCCAGCAGCCCGATGATGGCCATCACCACCAGCAACCCGCTCAACGTGAAGGTGCCGTTCGATTTCTGGTTCATGGTCATACTCGCCCAGCCATTCGGTCACCGCCCGGCGCCAAATTGACCGCCCAATGGCCGCCGCGCGTCAGCGGGCCAACCGATAACCGCGCATCGTCAGATTGCGGAAGGGCGACTGCCGGAATACGGCAGCCGCGCCGGTTCTACCTTGCATCAACTTCCCCGTCGCCGCAAGGAGGAGGCTGCGCACAAGCGCAGCCGCGGACAGCTTGTTGCACATTTGGCGACCATCCAGACCTCAACGGTGGCGGCCGGAAGCAGCCTCAACTACCTGGGCACGCTCGGCCGAGACTTACGGTCTGGCACTGATGCGTGACGTAGGTGATTGTCGGTGTGCCTGTGCACATCCCGCCTGAGATGGTTGGATACGTCCTTTGGGTTGCTGCCCGCGCCACTGTGATCGGCGTGCAATCATAATAACCCTTCGCCGCATCCGCACAAACCCAGTTCCCGACCGAACCCGTCGTTCCAGCGACGCATTCAATTGCCACACAGTTATTTCCGGGTGTGGCCACCTGGTACGTGCAGCAATTGGGGTTCTGCACATCCACGCCGTTGCTCTGACACTGGCCGAACAACGATGCACTCGTTCCCAAGACGCTCAGAGTGAACAGCAGGGGCGGGCGCCAACGATTGACTTGTTTCATCCGTTTATCCTTTCTTGTTTGCTATTGCCGGCCTGGTTCTGGACGGAGCCGCGCTTCCACCAGGCGAAACATAGAAGCGCGGCCGCGGAAAGCGTCAAGACAGCCAGGACGACTTTCCTGACACTGTCATGCCTCTTTTCCTCTTTCGCTTTGAACTCCTTCGCCCGACTCAGAGATAGTCTGAGGTCCGCGTCCGTCCGGGCTCTCCAGCCCGTTGATGCGTATTCGAGAGAAGGCACCCCCTCCCGACTAAAACGCAAATCCACAATACTCACCAGTTCCACGATGGCGGGACGCCAATCCCGGGGCGGCTCCGTCCGCCGAAGGTCCCTAACACGCCCCGTCAGGCGCCATACCTTGTGGAGTTCATTCGAACTCTTGCCTGTTGGCAGCGGGTTGAAGACTTCCAAAGTGAACGCTTGGGGGAACAGGTCCCTGCCGGAGCGGATTTGCTCCGTAACGCGGTACTGCGCCTTTAGAAAACCCCGATCATACGGCGGCGGATACTTGATCACTTCGTCTCCCGGATTCGCAGCGTCTATGAAAGCATCCCCGTCCAAAAAGAAAGCGATGCGCGCTGGCAACCCGCGCTCTCCCTCGAGCCCGCTCACCACCGTGCGCAGGTAACCGCGGTCGGAAACGAACGAGGGCGCAGATGCTGCCCAGATGGGCCGGCTTCTCCTCAATCCGTTTTCCCGCAAATAACAGCCTGACGCAAACGCCGCCCAAATGAACGTTACGCCCGAAGGATCAAATACGGGGAAGTTGCCGTCGCTGACAATGCCCGTCTTGCGGATCACACGTTTGCTGGAGGGCCCGTCCATAATCCCGGCCCCCAGTGAAGTAAGGCGGTATAAGGATTCCCCATCAAACGAGTAGCAGCAGTACGCCGCCCCCGGATTGGTCAAGTCGCTGCGCGCCGCAGCCGTGGTAATGCGCCATCGGCAACCCGAAACTTCAGCGCGAAACCAGCCGTCGGCCCCCAACTCGTCCCCGCCCAGTGGCGACTGTTTGAAATGGTACGTTCCTTCCGCCACGATGGCCGCATCGGCAACCGCTTGAACCCTTGGTGGGAGCGGCAACCCCATCACCCCCGCCGCCAGCAAAGAGGCAACGCCTCGTCTGCTGATTGAATTACCGGGTCGGTCATTAAACGGGTTCCCGGTCATATTCTGTTCGCTGCGTTATGCTCAACGCTCACCTCTCTGTCGACTCCATCTTCAATCCTCCATTGTCCAGCCTCGCCTGACCCACGCGCCGCTGCCGCCATTGCCAGACCAGTAGCCCGTAACTGCCAAGGAGCAGATACGCCAGCACGCCTTTCATGATGTTGTCCGCCGCCTTCTCCGAGAGGTGCAGCGCGCTGCTGAGACTGCCCATGCCCCGCACGGCTTATGCCACCCCATCCACCACAGCCCCAGCCGATACACCAGGAAGTTCGTGGCCAGCCACGCCACCAGCAGCGTGGCCAGCCGCTGGTGCCGGCTGAAGAAACACACGCCAGCGATGAGCAGTTCCACCCCGCCCACCGCCAGTAACAGCCACCGAAATGGAATGCCGGCAATGGGATCCGCCACCACCAGCAGCCTCACGCTCCCAAACGCACTCCAGAGCTTTGCGAGACCTGTGGCGACCAGAATGATCGCTGCGCTTAGAAGATACCAAGCCGAGAGGCCCCTATTCAGGCGCGTCACTTGAGCGATTGAACAGATCACGGCAGTCATTCTTCCACCTGCTCAGGGACAGTAGCAGCCGTTCACTATCGTGCCATTCTGCACCCACGTCGTGCCGCATTCACACTTCCACTGCACTGACTCTGGGTTTGCACCCACTTGGTGATACTCGCAACTCGCGAACAATTGTGTAAACGTAACATACCAGACGGGCTTGGATATGCACTTGCTCAATGGGTTCCACGATTCTGCGCAGAATCCGCAATCCTGCCCACCAGGGGGCACCCCGTACTTCTTGCATGTGCCACTGCAAACAAAATCAACCACAGAGCAATGCACTTCGGGGTCGGGAGTGATCCGGGAGTACAACTGACAATAGTAGCCCCAGCCGTCTGCCAATGCAGGCAAGGCTATCTTTACCGCCATTAGCACGATGACGAAGCCCTTCGCCATGGGCGAGGGGGTATGCCTACTGCTTTTCGTCTTCATTGTTTTCATTGTTTAATACTGAGTTTAGTTCGTCTTGCTTCATTTCCCACGCTTCGCCCGTTCTCCAGGGGGAAAACCAGAATCACTCTCAGTCCAGCCTGCGGCTTGACCGCCTCCAGCATGGAGACGCTTTATCAATCGTACCACCAGATAGCACGGGAGCATGGCGAGTGCGGCTAAAGCAGCCAAAACCCAAAAACGGCGGCGCGGCATGGCGAGATACCGCGATACAGATGCGCGCTTCTCCAAGATGACCGCACGCAAATACGGCGCATTCGTATCCATAATCCATGCGTTCGTCACTGGATAGCGTATGGCGTCGATCGGGGGTATCGCTGAACGGATACGCAGGTCAATCACAGATACCGGCTTAGAGTGAATTGCGGGCAGCGCATCAGTCATGGCGTCGCGGCGGTAAGCGATTCCGCTTCCTGTAAATCTAGCGGCGACCGGGCTATTCGAACCTCTCCCGGCGTGAACTGGTGGGCGCAGGCTGAGCAATTCAAACGCCAGCGGCAGCTTCAGGCCGGAAACGTTCGTCCACTGTTTTACGCGATAAGTGCCGCCTTTGAAGCCGCTTGGTTGAGACTGCACTCGCATGACCTGAGCCTGGATGTCACTTAGCGATTTGCCTTCCCTGATGAGATAGGGGCTTGCCCGGAACCTATCCACAGCTTCAGCGGTGACCGAGAAGTCGATGGCTTCTGGAAGATAGGGTGGTTCAGCACATAGCCAGACACGACAACCATAGGCACAAACAGCCGGCTCAAAATACGGGTCTGCCCAAGGCGCAAATGGCAAATGCGCATTGGCATCCTCGAACAATGACGACGAGGCGAATGCCAGCCACGGAAGCGCCGATGGATAGCCCCCCAGCGGCATGGGGCCATCTTGGACCATGCCTGCGTCAAAAGGACGCGCTGCCTCGCCATCTTGGAAGACGTGGTAGATGTGGACACCATCAGAACCGCGTGTCCAATGTGCGCCCGATAATTCGTAATCCCGCAACTGCCACTTGTGACCTGCTACACGAATTTCGAAAGGGAGAGTTTGGTTTGTTAGATTTACGCCGCTCGACCTGTAAAAGACACAGTGAAGGATTCCCGTTACATAGAACGCGTCGGTCACACTGGCACTGGCCCCTGTGCAGGCCAGCACGGTGGCTAAGACGCCCCTAAGAATTGTGAAGGTCCTCCACGTGCGGGCGCAGCAGTCACCACTTCGTAAAGACGTCTCTCTCAGTGTCCGTGGTTCTGACTGCAACTGCCGATCCTCGGGCGTGTCTGACAACCATTCGGGTTTCACTGGGACGCAGGGTTCGTGTTCCCACCACGGACCTCCGTACAGTAGTGTGTTCGAGGACTTCATGATCCGGGTATTGGCAACCGTCCGAGCCTCAGCCGCCACAAAATGAACATGAGCCCAAGCGAGCCAACAATTCCAATCACAATTACAGCACGCTTCACCCGGCTTTGTGGGTTTTGTGCTGGGCCTGTCCACGACGAAAGCTCGTAGTTCCTGATGGCCTGCACGCTGGACGCCATATTCGTGAGCTCCTGCAATGTCGGCGGCCGAGCCCCCATCCTGTAGGCAAACGTGGAACCGAACCTGTACTCGTTGATCAGCGTGCCGGGCGGCAATTGGCAGACGAACATTCCTTCCACATCAGACGCGGGCTCGCGAACGCTGAGCAGTTCCCACGTCTCCCGATAGATCTCCCGCCCGCGACTGAATGCTCGGACAGTCTCACGAACTGGTACAATGCGCGAACCGCTATCCTTGGCGTAATCAAATTGGAATTCGGACAGTTTGTTTCCTCCACTGTAAATGCCGATTTCCACAGGCACGTAATCGGCGGCTGGATTCAGGCATATCACATACTCATTGGGGGACCTTGGATCAGTGCTCAAGCCCTTTACACGCAAGCAACGCTGATCTTGGTGTTCCGTATCCGCGTCCACAACTCGATTTGTTAGGCCAGCGAGTATCTGGATTAACCGCTTTGGCAGGAGACTGAATGGGAGGCCCAACTCGTCAAGCGTGCCGGTCTGCAAGCTACCCTCCGCCTGTTCGTACCGATTTGTTCCCCTGAAAAAGCGGCTGTATTCAGTCCGCAATCCCTCGTGAAGCACCGATACGCGTTGTGTTGTGACCATGTCAAACAGCGGTACAAGGTCGGCGATAATCAGCGCGCTTTCCACGCGTGCATTACCATTTGCAAGCACGATCATTCCCCTCCGATGCTCGCGTCTAACTGGTTTGGACGGGTCTGTTACAAACGCGAGCAGCACATCCTTGATGCTCTCATATCTACTCGCACCACCGGCCAACGCTTCCAATTTCGACTCAGCGTAATTGCCAAGCAGGATTTCCGTCCTCAATTCGTACTTGATCTCCACACGCTCCAGCTCACGTGCGCAACTCCTGAGCCCCTCACAGGCACGCTCCAAGTCCTCGGTAACACCACAGTTTGTCTCGACACCAAGAGCGCTGAATCCGCACAGAGCCACCACAGCCACATATGTCACCGTCCTCATGTGAAGCAGCCGTCCAAGCAGATTTGCACACAACGCACTCAGGATTATCTGCCAAGCGAAGGCGTTCTGCTCGTCTTGCGGTGTTGACTCACCCTTGTGGACACGGATCCCAAACCGTCATGTGGCCAGAAACCCAATCATAGTAGCTGGTCGTGTTGGCTCGACATTGGCCGGCAATGCAAAGCGCCTCTGCCGTCGTAGCATATTGAACGGAGATACAGGAAGTGTTGTAAGCCGGCGCGCCTCCACAACCATTGTCGGTGACGGTCCTTCTTTGAATGCAATCGGGACATGCCATTGTGGCCGGATTCCATGCACTAACCGTGCAGTACGCGAATGAGGTGCAATCTCCAGAAGATACAACATGCACATGTAGCCCTAAACACAGTGCAAGTGCTATAGTCAAGCGCTTGCCCAGCTCACGTATCGTCGCATTTCTCATAGTCCTGTTCTTTTCGCCGTTGTTCGTGTTCATGTTTTCTGTCTTTGGTATTACGGAAAAGGGTCACTCCTTAGTTGTGACACATGGCCAACAGTTCCATCATCGTCCGCACGCGAGCGGACTAGAATTCGCCCCACGCTTCGCTGCTTCCGCGTATTCCATCCTGAGGCCGACGTGTTGCTCATCGCTGTCAGTAGCTCGTTGTTCAATCCACGCTCATTAGAACCGGGGCGCGCCGGAATGGCAACTCCGAAATAGGTCTAAAAACGGTCTAGTCCTGCCGAAGCCGCGCCCGGCCATTTTACCCCCCCCCCGTGGAGTTTTTGCGTAAACACCTGGATGGCGGACTCGCGGTTATGCACGTTCAGCTTCTTGTAAATGCTGGCCAGATGCGCATGCACCGTGGCTTCTGAAATCCTCAGCGCCCGCGCGCAGTCCTTGTTCCGCCGGTGCAGGCAGAGGCACAACATCACCTGCTGCTCCGCCCAGGTCAGCCTCAAGGCCGAATGCTGCAGCCACAGCCCGCGTAGTCCCTCCAGTAACAGCCGCTCCGCCTTTTCACAGAGTGCCAGTCCCCCGTCCAGCACCTTGTGCAGGTGCGGCAGCAGGTCCGCCGGTGGCAGCGGTTTGATCAGGTAACCGCGCGCCCCGGCGCTCAGCGTCCGCAGCAACAGCCCGGCGTCATCCTGCGCGGTGTACACCACCACCGGCACGGACGGCAGCCGCGCCCGCAGGGCGCGCAGGCAATCCAACCCTGTCGCGGTCGGCGGGAACACGTCCATCAGCACCACGCAGGGCGGCACGGAGGCAATACCCGGCCACGCCGCCTTCGTGCTCGTGTAGGCCTCCACGTGCCAGCCGGCCTCGGGTTTGCTGAGATGCTCGCGCACGGCGGCGTGCAGGTGCCTGTCCGCATCCACCAGCGCCAGCCGCCTGGGTGGGTCAAATCTCTTGCAGAGGCGGTCCCGTCGGTTGCTCATCGGCTCCTCGCCTCCCGGTCGGTTCTCATCTGAACGGGGTCGAACGGCGTCAGCCCCTGGTTTTGACAACAAGCGATTCCTGGGAGGCGCGTCACTCCAGGGGGTGGATTCAACGGCCCGGGCAGGATGCACTGCTGCGGCTTGGAGGCGGCCGCCGAGGCGGCGTCTCCCAGTGGGGAGTGTGGCGGCGTCTGACATACCTTTGCGCGTGTTCCTTCAACAGCCTTCTTCCCGCAACCAAACGGGGGCAAGTCACACGTACGCCTTCCCCTCACCCTTGTCAACCGTTTTTTGCAGACTTTTTTGGCGTCTTCATAAGTCTCCCCGGTTGCGGCCAGCCGGCCTACAAGACCGTGCCGGCTGCGGAGCCTGCCGCCGCAGCTTCAGCCAGCTCGCGGAGCCCGTCGCCGCCCCGCGGCCGCGTGCGGAACCGGCCCTCGCTCCAACCGCCTCTCCCAAGCCACCCCGGCCGCTTTCGGCCTTCGGGTTTCGGCTTTCAGCTTTCTTTCGAGTTTCGGGCTTCCCCCCATCCCCACTCTCACGAGCCGGGGCTACGCTCAACGCTGAACTCTCAACGCCCTTGCCCCTGCGCCACTGCCAGAGCAACAGGCCATAGCTGCCGATGAGCAAATACGCCAGCACGACTTTCATTGCGGCGTCAGCCGCTGGTGGCGAAACGTGCAACATCTCCGTGAGATTGCCCAAGCAGCTACACGGCTTGTGGTATCCGATTCTCCACAAGCCGAAACGATAAGCGAGAAAACTTGTGGCCAGCCAAGCGACCAGTCCGGCCGAAAGCCAGATTCGCCTGCTCAAGAAACAAACCAAAGCGACCGCGAACTCGATTCCACCGACGACCCAGAACAAAGTGCGAAATTCGAAACCGACGATCGGATCACGTTCCAAGAGAATCCGTGCGTGACCGAAGCTGCTTAAACACTTCGCTGCGCCCGCAAGCAGTAGCACCACACCGGCCAAGTAAAGGAATAACCGCGCAATTCTCATCGCGGCCTACGTTGAGCGTCGCTTGCGGAGCACAAAGAAGATTAGGACAAGCGGTGGCAAGAGGAAAACGGAAACAACGACAGCGCGAATAATCTTCGTGCGATCCAGCCAAGTAGAAGCTCCGGTCTTTTTCCTATATTCTTTCATTACGGCGTCAAGTCGCATCCCGGTCGGCTTGCCGATTTTCGCCGCGAGGTAATCCGCAACTCCCTGTTCGGCCTGTGAAATTTTTTCGGAGTCTTTTGATTGCCGAGCCAACCGCAAATCGGCCCACAATTGTGCATTGGTCTGGTGGTCTGCGAGCTTTTCTTTGAGGTTAATCACCATGTTTGCGTAGGACTCGCGTAATCCGGGGCTCAACGTTGGATCAGCCAATTCGCGCTCATAACGCGCAATGGTAGATGATAGCCATTGCTCAATGGGATCGGGCAGGTGCATCCAAGCTGTTGCTGGATTGGTGCGCATTGCCTCAACCATTTCCATGCTAGCTTGAACCCGCCCCCGCTCGACCTGCAACTGTCCCCGAAACCGGTTTAACATGCTTTCGTGAAATTGGCGCGTTGGCGAATCGAGTCCGGGTTTCTGCAATTCCGATTTCGTTTCGGAAATCTTTTGGAAGAGCCATTTTTCCATCGCATTGTGTGGCTCGCCGGTTTTGGGGTCGTCATCCGGTTCGTTAAGGTGGATGGGCGGGATATTTGTAATACCCGCAGGTACAAGCCTTCCGTTTATTTCGATGAATCCGGGTGGCGGTGCTGCTTTCGCAGGAGATATCAAATCTGGCGGCGACGCTATTCCCCTCAAGTTTTGTGCCTCCCACCGATTGCTTATTACTTCAATTCCCGGGAGCCCTTGAGTTTCCGAGGCTGCGGCAGGGCGTAATGCGGGAAGATTGGATTGTTGGGCCAAAGCAGTAAAACAAGCACCGACGAACAGCATCACCGATATTGTCCGTTTTCGGTTCTGGCACTTTGCTGACAACCGCCGGCCCATGGACGAGCAACCAGCGAGCCAACAGATCCGAGATTTGTTCAGGTGTGACGCCATTTAGCCGGACTGTTCGCAGTCCTCGAGACATCTTTGAAGAGCCTCGTAAGCTGCGGACGCCACCCTGTTATAAGCTTCATCCGCTGCTTCCAGAACCGCGTTGAATATGGTTTCAGCGTTTGTCCCGCATGTCCGCGCAGTTAGCATGTGCGAAGCATAGGCAGCCATTATAGCAGCGTTGGCATTCGTCACTGATTGATTCCAAGCAGTCCAGTTCTCGCCCACAGGCGTGCAATATTGGCCGTTCGTCTTCCGCTGATAGACAACAAACGCACTGGCATAAGCTCCGGCTTGGGCCGCGTTCGCTGTTGCAACGCAGGCGTAGTATTGATTTGGATCTGTGTTGTTGCAGCCGCAGAGAGCGGTGTCCTTGGTACATTGAGCGTCCGCCATGGCCCGGGCGTACATATAAATGTTCCAAGCCGATTCCTGGTCAAACACGTACTTGGCATAGGCGAGGTCAATCGCGTACTGGCCGTTTGCGTAGGAGACTTGATCATTGCGGGTCTGCGTGGTGTTACACATGACGAGGTCGTACTCGGCCTGAGCCGCCGCCGGCCCGACCGTGTTATACCAAGCTGCCAGCGCCGCCATTATAGCGTTGTTGAGTTCTTTGTTGCAATTAGCGGCGCAGCAGTTAGCCGAGTTCTGTGAACAGCCCAAACCCAACAGACAATTCTGATAAACAGTGTGGGCCTGAGCATCGCACTGTAGCCTTGTATACCGAGACTGCTCCGTGACCTTGCGATACGTCGCCAGCGCCAGCCCTTCATCGTAGGCGAACTGGGCGTTTGCCAGCCGATTATCCTTATTCTGCAACGCATTGGCAGCCGCCATGCAGGAATTGTTATATTTGTTATAAGCATCGGCAGCACACCTGATGGATCCGGCCAGCGCGGAACCCTTGCTGTGTTCACGTGTCGCTGCGGCTTGGCAAATGCATTTCACGCGGGCGGTTTGGTCTGTCGGGTAGAGCTGATTACACGTGGCCACTGCGGTGTTGTAGGCACTGTCTGCCGCCGTGTTCGCAGCAAGCGCGTCATTACCACACGTACCCACGTCAAGAGACACGTTTGGGTCGCCGACTGACATGTTGAGATTTGTCTGGCAGGTCTGTTCAGCGAGCGCAGCAGCTATCGCGTTCTGATTTACTTTGTTGGTGGCGGTCATTTGAGCGTTAGTAACGCTAGCATTATACATGGTTGTCGCCCCGTTGTCGCGGTTTGTTTGCGCGATGGCACACACGTTGGCGGCATTGGTGTATATGCGGTAGCAGTCAGCGGCCGAGGCAGCCGGTATTAGTGAACAGCTTGCGAGAGCCAACGTGATACGAATTTTCCGAGCGTTTTTTGGTTTCATTTTTGATTCCTTTCGTCTGTGGGGTTCAAGATTTGGCCGTTTGATTTTGGCAGCTACAGATGTTTGCAGATTTTATCTTTTAAGCTTTCTACGCGACTTTCTTTAAGTCACTTCATCGTCTCGCGACACCGAGCCACACAAGCCGGCCCGCTCAATTGGTTAACGTATTTAACCGGAGAGTAACAACTGGAAACTAAAGTCAACACAGAGTTTTGACCCAACTTTTTTGCGATCCACCCCGAGCAAGCTGGCTGGCGGTTGGACCGCGCCTTCCCGCTGCTGCATTGTCCGCACTGTGGTCGGCAAATTCCTCATCGCTTTCAGGCCAAGCTCGTTGTTCAATCCACGCTCATTAGAACCGGGGCGCGTCGGAATGGCAACCTCGCAAAAGATCTAAAAAAGGTCTAATCCCGGCGCAACCGCGCCCGGCCCTTTTACCCCCCTGTGGAGTTTCTGAGTAAACACCCGAATGGCGGACTCGCGGTTATGCACGTTCACATCCGCATCCACCAGCGCCAGCCGGCGGGGCCGGTGCGGGCGGTTCACTGGGTTGTCGGTTCGGTGACTCATCGTGTAATGCCTCCTCCATTCCGCCGATTTGACCACTCAAGGCCGGGCTTTCCCGCTCCGGCGTTGTCCGTTCTGAGACCGGCGTGGTGCTCCTTCCGGCCTCCAGCCGGGGAACGGGATTCCTGTGGCCGGTTGGACTGAACAGCGAACTCTGACACGGGTTGCATTCAATGCAAGGGCACGCATTGGAAGGCCGCCGGGAAGCCGCTGCCAAATTATTTCTGCGAAATGTTATCCATCCTCTTGCTGGAGCCGTCGCGGCGTTCGAGTGAATTCGTGGCGGGGGACCGCTGTTGGCTTCCGCCCTGGTCACGATTCGTCCCCACACCGCTCTCTGCCCATTTCCAGCAACAGCCAGAACACCGTCGCCGTGGCCAGCCGGAACAGGCCGCCGTCAAACCAGAACGCGACGAGCAGGACGAGCGCGCCAGAGTGACAAGCCGATCGGAAGGCCGAAGTCCGAAGCCCGAAGTCCGAACTCGCCCCCTGTCCGGTCGCCGTTCGAGGTTCGAAGTTTAAGATTGGATGTTCGATGTTCCTACCCTCCGGTATTCGGCCTTTGGGGGCCGTGTTCTCCGTTCTCACGGCGCCTTGTCCATTCTCTGCCTTCGGTCCTCCGCCCTCGGACTTGGTCCTCCGCCCTTCCCCCCTCGCTCCCAGCGAGAGGCCAACGCACGCGAGCAAGCAGGCCAACGCCGGAATCCCTATCGCCACGCCCAGCGTGAGATAATCGTTCAACTGAATCGCCATCCCTTCGTAGACATGGGACGGTCGGTAGAACTGGTCATAGATGGGTTCGACTTGGTTCCACCCCCAGCCGGTCAGTGGCCGTTCGGCCATCATTTGCAGCGCCCCCACCCAGGCTGCCACGCGGTTGCGCCAGGAGAAGTCGTTCACGTTCCCCACTGAAAACGCCCGCCGCACCGTGGTCACTTCCGTGTGCCGGAACTGCCAGAACGCCAGCACCACCAGCGAAACTGCCAGGACCGCCAGCGGTACCGCATTCCGCCCAAGGAATCCGCCCAACCGCCCACCCCACCGATCTCGCGAACGCGCCCGCACGGCGGATCTCGCACTTTGGACTTTAAACTTCTGATTCTCCCGATCGCGAATGCCGCGCATCTCGCGGCTCAAACGACCCCAAGCCAACCAAACCGTCCCGGCCGCCGTTCCCACCCACGCCCCGCGGCTGTAACTCATCACCAACCCGAACCCTAGAATCCCGGCCGCCGTGAGGAAGAAAGACAGCTTCAGCCAGGATGCGACCACAGACCGCGAACCACGGACTACGGGCTCCTTGCAGGAACTTGAAACCACCCGCCCCAGGGCAAGAACCATCCCCACCCCCATCAACATCCCAAATACATTCGGATTCTCCCACGGCCCGGTCCACCGCGCCTGTTCGCGATACTGAAACCGCATCCCTGCCTCGTTCTGCCAGAACACCGCCACCACCAAGAGACCCAACAGCACCTGTACGATGACAGGAAACTGGGTGACAGAAAAATCCATCTTCCTGTCCGAATCCAGTTTACCCTCCGGCGTCGTCGCCGCGTCTCGGAAGAGCGCGGACGCCCGCCCGCCGTCCTCTGCTTTCAGTTCTCGGCTTTCCGCTTTCCGCTTTCGGCTTTTGAAGCTCGCCCACGCCATGCACTTCCCCAAGGTTGCCCCGCCGAGCCACACCAGCATCTCCGTGCCGGTCTGTGCGCCATACCCCAGCGCATACCTTGACGCCGCCAGCCCCAGCGCCGCGATGAGCCAAACATCCGGGTTGTTCCACCGCCAGAACCGCTTGCCGCTTTCCCGATGTTGGAGCAGTACGAAGGTCGTGAAGTACACCCCGCAACACGCGAACACCATCCACTGGGTCCCGGGATCGCGAAACATGGCGAGTACCTCCAGCAGGATTGGTCCCAACCAGCGCGACGTCCTCGCCGCCGGCGTTGCGCCGAACAAACAGCCGGCCAGCAACAGTCCCAGCAGCCCAAAGATGATGGCCACGCGCAGCGTCCTAGTGCGTCCGCCCGGCGATACCTTGATTTCGGCACCCGGGCTGTTTACCGCATGCATGGCCGGCATGTTTAGACCGTTCAACTCGGCGAATCAATAGAGAAGACCTCGCCGTCCGCGTGCCTTGCCCCCTTTGCCAAAGGTTTACCGTTTTTGCGCAAACCCGGGAGGATTCTGTCCGGATGGTCCCAATCATGCGATGGCGGCAGTTGAATGGGCGTCCCGGTTGTCTGCAAAAATGCTTTGCGTCGGCACGCATTATTCCAGCCGCTACCAACTCCTTTTCGACCGATTATCTGTCGGTCGTTTGACGTTGACAGCGATAGATTATCGAAATGCCTTAATCCGGGGTTGTCGGATGGGATGTCTGATACGTTCCGCTGAAGGCGGGGATTGAGGGTTGCACGGTGCCGGCATTGAGAATGCCGTTGAACAGGAATTTGAAGGTGCCGTGTGATTGAGCGCGGAAGACTATTTCCGGCCCAAAGAGAACCAGCCGCCCCGCCCCCACCCGAGCTTCGGCAATGGCGATTCCATTTTGCAGCCACTCCTGACCGAGAGCCCAGCCACTGCGCAACGGCGCGGGTTCGTCGAACCACGCTACCGGCGTAAAGATTTCGGTGCTGCGAAATACCGGGCTGGAGCGGAGCATCACCACCATCCACTCTTCGGCGCCCCAAGCGAGCGGATGCTCCGGGTTGACACGAACGCGGACCAGTGAACCCGGGATGTAATGCTGCGCGCGCGGCAGCGGGATTTCTTTGCCGTGATCGTTCGTGGTGACGAGATGACTGGTCAGCGGGAGGTCAAAGTGTTTCGCCAAATCCGTTGAACTGCCGATGGTCAGCATGACCCCGCCCGCCTCCAGAAAAGTCCGCAAGGCCGGGGCGGTGCGCTGAACGCTCACTCCGCCCCACCGGTCCCGCCATTCCGCGGGAATTCCAGCGGGTGGGGGATTCGTCGCTCCCGAAGCCGGCAGAAATGCGCCGGTGACAAATATCAAAACATCGAATTGATCACGCAGATTGCCCGCATCAAGCCGCGGGGCGAAAACGGTTTCAAACGGAAACTCAAACTGTTCGAGCACCCAACGCGTCCAGCCCGACGGGATCGAGCCGCCGTAACGATCCCACAACCCCACGCGCACCGGTGGGAGCGCAACCACGGCCACCGCCGGCTGGCTGCGGATGCCGGTGAAAACGACCGGCAGGCGCATCACCAACGTTTGAAGCAGCGGCAGGGTGTCCGTCCGGCGGGGCAACCAGAAAGTGCCGGCGGCGAAGCGGTCCGTAGCGTTGGTCCAGGCCCCAGCGAGCCGGCCCACCGGATGCCCGGCGGCGTGGAGCCGGTTCACGGCGCGAAAAGCATCGTTGGCATCGGCCCGGAACAGGAAACCATCGGCCTCCGCCGCGTGGTCAATCCGTCCAAACGGCAGGGGTTGAACATCCGCACAAACCGCCAACGGACCGGCCAGATCAGTGAACACGCGGGTGAACTTCACGTTCATTTGCAAGGCCGGAGTCCACCCAGCCAGATCGTAAGGCGGCGTTGGCGGACCGCCGGGGCAAGGCACGTCGTTGGGGTGATCCTGCGGCTCGAACATATCGAGCACATGAGCGCGATAGGCCTGGTCGCACCGGATCACAAACGAACCGGCTGGATAGGTGTGGCCGGCATAGGTGAAATCATTGGTGGCCCGGTGCACGCGCACCCCGCTCTCAATGAGCATGTTGATGAAACGCGTTGCGGTGCCCAAGTCGGCCTGGTCGCTCGGGACGATATACCCGCGGGCATCGCGTCGCGACGGGTCACGGAAAAATCGGTCAAACGCGTTGGTGGCTTGCGGTGGCGACGCGGCTTTTTTTGCCGACGCAAATTTGGCGGCAGTCTGGGCTTGCTTCATCGTCGCTTGCACCTGCTCGATGTGGCTTGGCGAGGGGGTCCAGTGATCCCGCCGGCCCCGCGCGATCGCGTCCCGCCCCATTGCGTAGTGGGTCCACAGCAGTTCCGTCCGATACCGGGAAGCGTAATCGAGCACCGCGTAATTCGCCGTCACCGAGTAATCCACGGATTGCCGCAAATGCCACGGCTGCGGGGCCACGGGCGCCGGCAAATCCCCGCGGGGAAGTTGCAACAGGGGATTGAACGGAATCTGGATCGGATTGGGATTGCCGATGGTTTCGGTCAACAGCCCGATCACGTTGTGATAGTAATTGATGGAGCGCAGCCCGCCGTTCCACCAGGCGGAGAAACGGGCGCCGGAGCGAACGGTTACGCCGGGTTTATCTTCCGCCAGAAACCGATTCATCATCACCGCGCCCAATTGCTCCACCCCACTCCGGACCCGCGGATCAATCCGGTAGCTGAAGGGGTCACGGAACGGCGGGGCATACATCACGGTGCCCGGCGGACTGCTTTGGTGGTGGTCGTAAACGATTTGGGGAAACCAGTCGCGGAACAGGACGCGGCTCAAAGCTTTGCTTTCCGCCTGCGTCAGGGCGAAGAAATCGCGGTTGTTGTCGTGGCCAATGTATTTCTGGTAGAGCCGCGGCAGGTTGGCGAGCGAACGCCGGGAGGGCTCGGGTTCGCGCATGTACCAGTCCCCGACCAGGTCCATGCCATCCGGGTTGGCCGGCACGGCGAGCACAATGACGTTTTCCCGAATGCGCCGCGTCTCCGCGTCCTGACGACTGATCAATTGATACACCGTTTCCACCAACTGAACGGAGCCCAGTGTTTCCGTCGCGTGCAAACCGCCGGAAATCCAGACGATCACCCGCCCCTGATCCGCCAGGACCCGCGCTTGGGCGTCGCTGAGGTCCTCCGCCAATGCCAGCCGTCGCGCGATGTCCCGATAACGCGCCACCCGCCGCAAATTCCCGGGCGCACTGATCACCGCCATCACCATGGGACGGCCTTCTTCGGTCACCCCGATGGGAACGACCTTCAGGCAGGTGGATTCGCGATCGAGCTTGTGCCAGTAATTGGTGAGCTGCCGGTAAGTCGGCAGGTGATAGTCATCGCCCGGGTTGAATCCGAAATGTTGTTGGGGCGTGGTCAACCGTGGCGCGGCCTCCACAATGACAAGCCCCCCGGCCAGCAGCAGGCCCATTCCCAAACAAGCCAGCCGACGTCGCCAGGCCGGGAAACGGGCGAAACATTTTAATTCCACCCGAGCAGTCTGAAAACCGCTTAAGGAAGTGTCAAGATACGCGCCGGTTGAGGATTGAAAACAGATAGCCGGATTCCGGGAATTATGACGGGCAATTTTTTCAGAGCGCGCCCTCCGCATCGCCGCCAGCCAAGGGCACCACGGCAGTCCAGCAGGTCGAGCCAAAGCGACGCTTGAATTGGGCGGCCAGCGTTTTCCCGTGCGCGATGGATTCGACCACGGCAAAAGTGGTCGAGCCGCTGCCGGACATCAACGTGGCCAAAGCCCCGTGGGCGCGAAGAAATTCCTGATACAGAGCCAGCACGGGATATTTCGCAAAGACCGGAGCTTCCAAGGAATTGAAGAGTGCGCCGGCCAGCGGTTCGCTGTCCCCGGCCTGCAATCGTTCAACCAGTTGCCGCGCCCGCCCCGGTTGGCCATTCAAGGCTTGGGGAAAGCGGGCCAGTTGTTGATAAGCCCACGCAGTGGAGATGCCAAAACCGGGATGCACCAGCAAAAGTCCCCGGCCCCGCAATCCAGGAAAAAAATCCAGCGGTTCGATATGTTCCCCCCGACCAGTAACCAAGGCCGGCCGGTCTTGCAGAAAAAACGGCACATCCGATCCCAAACGGGCGGCCAGCTCGTGAAGTTGCGGGTCGGTCAGTGGCCGGTCAAACAGTGCGTTCAATCCGCGTAAAGTGTGGGCGGCATTCCCGCTGCCGCCGCCCAAACCGCCGCCGGGCGGAATCCGTTTTTCCAGATGCAATCTCAGGCCGGCAGTGATGCCGGTGGCGGCGAGGAAAAGCCGGGCCGCACGACAAACCAAATTGCGGTCATCGGTGGGCAGCCGCGGATCATCACAAGTGAACTCTAAACCTTGCGCGGTGGTTTGGCAGGACAACGTATCGTAGAGGGCAACCGGGTGGAAAACGCTTTCCAGTTCGTGAAATCCATCCGCCCGCCGGCCCAGTATATTGAGCAGCAGATTGATTTTACCCGGGGACTGTTGTTTCAGCGTCATTAAACAAAACGCGCCAACACCCCGGTGTTGGCGCGAAAGTGCATTGCCGCAACGGGCATGGCGGCTCTCAGTCGAAAATCCGGAACCGGCTGTTGGGGAACATGGGCGCGACTTCCCCGCCGCTGAAGCCGAGCGAGGTGTCAGTGCCGAATCCCGGCACGGCGATCAGACCGGGCTTGAAGTTATCCGGATACACCGGCTCGGGTTCCAAGTAGTTGGTGAACACCGGATCGTAGGAGGGAAACGGCGAGGTGACAATTTCGTAGAGGCCCACGCCGATGCGGGCCATGGAACGATTGAACCCCCGGACCGCGCCGGTGGTGTAGGCTTGATCCGGCGAATCAAAGAGCGCCGTTTGTTCCATTTCGCGGCGCATCTCGCCCCACCGGGTGATTTCACCAAAATTGCTCAGGCCGCGGCCCAGTTTGCGTTCCGGTCCCGCGCACCCGCTGGTCAGTAAACCCGCCACCGTCGCCACTATCAGGAGAGAAAAAGTGTTACGCATACGTTGTTCGTTTTGCCGGACTCACCCTAGTCAGTACGCCGCGGTTGTAAAGCGTGTTTTTTACAGTTTTTTTGGCGCGGCAATTTTGGCACGCTTCCCGCCCACCGGAAATCAATTCTTCCGCAGCGCGCCGGACGCGCCCGCACCGCGGCTAGGTCAACTGCTGCCGGTCTTTCCGCGCCCAGTACCAGGAGATGAGAATGCTGATCTCGTAAAGCAGATGCAGGGGAATGGCCATGAGGAACATGGTGAACGGATCCCCCGATGGGGTGAGAAACGCGCAGATCACCAGTTCGAGCACCACCCAGTAGGCACGGAAGTTGTTCAATTTTTGGAAGTCCAGCAATCCCACCTTCACCAGCGCCAGAATCACAATCGGCAGTTCAAAACTCACGCCCATCACCAGCATGAAGATGCACACAAAACTGATGTAATCCTCAGCGCGCCATTCGTCCGCATAAAAGCCCATCCAGGCGGAAAATTGCACCGTCGCCCCCAGCGCCACCTGCAGCATGATGAAATAACAAAACGCCATGCCCAGCAAAAACAGGAACGCCCCAATCCCAATCGCCCGCAGGACAAACTCCTTTTCCTTAACCTTCAAGGCGGGCAGCACGAACTGGCCGATGAAATAGAGCATGAACGGTAGCGCCAATACCAGCCCGCCGTACAAGGCCAGCTTGATGGCCACCATGAACGCGCTGATGGGACTGTAATTTTTCAGCAGTACGAATGAATCCGGATCATCCACGTGCGCGGCGGCCTCGGGCTGCAAGGTCAACACGATTTCGCCGTTGACGGATTTGGGCACCACCAGGAACGCCTGGACGTTGGTTGCGTCCGCCGGCAGCAGGCCCGCCAGATTAGTGCGGGCGACTTTATTGAGAACGTTCGTTCCCCATTCAATGGCGACGGTGTCCCCGGGATTGGCCGCTTGCAGGCGCGTCGCCACGCGCAGCGGATAGGTGAGGAACCGGACGAGGTAATTGCCGCCGACGAGGCACATGATCATGGCCACCGCCAGCGAGGTGATGACCTTGATCAGGGTCCAACGCAGATCCTCGAGGTGCTCGAGGAACGATTTAACGGGGCCGCCTTCCGCCTCTTCCGTCTCCAGCGGCAGATCCTCGGGATCGCTGGCCATCGTGCAGTACCCGGCTGGGACCGTCTTCAGTCTTGCGGTGGAGACTGGGACTGGGACTGGGATTCGTTGGCGGGGATTTGCCGAGTCGTGGAGGCGCGGGGCGGAGGCGGCGGTTCTTCAATGGCGCGTTCGATTTCCTCCTGCACCTCGCGCGAAGCTTTCTTGAATTCCGTAATTCCTTTACCCAAACCGCGGGCCAGTTCAGGCAGTTTCTTCGCCCCAAAAAGCAGCAACACCACCGCGAGGATGGCCACGATTTCGGGCCAACCCAGAAAAGCCAGAGTGTACACGTTCATGTTTGCAGTCTATTCGTTGTTTGGCCCCCGCCAAGAGGGCCGCTTGGGCGGTCACCACGTCGCGTCATTGTTGCGGCGCGGGCCGGTTTCCCGGCAATTCACCCTCGCACTCATACCGGGGCAACTTAAACCGGTCGCCCCGGTGAGTAAAGGGACAAAACCCCGCGCGGCCCGATCCGCCGCTCACGGAGGCGTCAGCAACAGAAATTCGCCCCGCCGATTTTTGCGCCAGGCCGCTTCGTTGTGTCCCGGGTCCGCCGGCCGGTCCTCCCCGTAGCTGATGGTCAAGATGCGTTCCGGCGCCACGCCGTCGGCGATCAAGGTTTCCCGGACCGCTAGCGCCCGCCGCTCGCCCAGGGCCCGGTTGTATTCTTCGGTGCCGCGTTCGTCGCAGTGCCCTTCGATCTTCACCGCGTGGGAGGGATTGGCCCGTAAGTGAGCCGCCACGATCCCCGTCTTCGACTGCTCGCTGCCTTTCACGACGGAGCTGTCAAAATCGAAATAGACCGTTTGCGCTTCGAAGAAATCCCGATCTTCCGGCCAGCCTTGGTATTGGTCGGTGCCGGTCGGCGCCCAACCGATTTCCGGATCCTGCATGGGCGTGCCGCGGCTTCCCGCGTCGGGTTTGAGGATGGCGCCCGCGCCCGGATCTTTGACGGGGCCGACGCGTTGGCCGGCGGGGATAGGCGTAATCCGGTTGGGGTTTCTTTTACAGCCGACGAGTGGCAGGGCGAGTACCACTCCGAGAACAACGAGGTTCAGAAATTTTACGCTTTTCATTTTGGTTGTTTGTTAAACGTTGGGCTTTTTTTATCGGGCCCAACCGGGTTGCGAGTTGCTCCCCAAAACACGGGGGACATCCTTAACTTGTTTCGTGGGCACGTCAAGCAAAGACAACGCGCGGTTTCCCCCCCGCCGGCGGGTGAAGACCACCGTCCGGGAGTTGGGCGCCCAGGACGGATCTTCGCCGCTGACGAGAACGGTTGCCGCGCCGCCGGAGGCCGGCACGACGCAAAGTTCAAAACCGCCCATCTGCGCCGTGAAGACAATCCACCGGCCGTCCGGCGACCAGTCCGGCTCGGAGGGGTTGGAGACCCCCTTGGTGGCAATCGGTTGCACTTCCCCGCCGGTGGCGGGGACTTTGCACAACAACCGCCGACCTTTGTTTTTTGTGGCGAAACAAATCCATTGCCCATCCGGCGACCAGCAGGGCGAGGAATCGTCCTCGCGGGTGCGCGTCAACCGCAGCACATTCCCGCCGTCCGCGTCGCAAACATACAAGTCCGGCGCCCCGTCCTTGCTCAGGATCAAGGCCACGCGGCGGCCGTCCGGCGAGACGGCGGCGCTGGTGTTCAAACCCGGCTGCCGCGAAATGGCGCGGCGTTGGCCGGTGCTCAGGTCGTGGCGGAACACGTCCGGATTATCAAATTTGTAGGAGGTATAGTAGAGGACGGACTGGCCGGGCGCCCACGCGGGCGCCGCCACAATGGATTGGTCCTGGGTGATCGGTTGGGCGCCAAATCCATCGTAATCACTCACGTAAATCTCGCTGGTCTGGCCGGTGTCCACCTTGAACGCGATACGCGTCTGGGCAACCCCTTTCTGGCCGGTGACGGCGAGCACGATGTCGTCGGCCAACGCATGAGCCTGCCGCCGCAACGATCCGCCGCTGTAGGTCCGGGAAAAGATCGAGGCCTTGTTGATGCGATCCACCAACGCGCCCTGGACGCTGCCGCTGTTGCTGCCGGTGACCTCGAATTGCGCCTCCTCCGGGCGACTGAACTTGAAGCCCGCGACTTCCAAGTCGAACCGCAGCACCGTCGCCACCTCTCCGGAGAAACCGCTGATCGTAATCGGCACGGGTTGGGTCACGCCCGGCAGCCAGGCGTCTTTGACAATCTTGATTTCCTGGGCCCCCACCGGGCGCAGGCTTAACAGGAGGACGAGGGGGAATAGAAGACCAAGGTGCATGTGATGTTTCATCCGAGCTGACGTTTGGCTTTGAGATTGAACTTGATGGTGAACGTGCGTTTTTCCTCGGTGGCGCCCGCCGGAAACGGTGCGACAAACGTCACGCGCTCCAAAGTGCGCCGCACCGAGGCGTCCACGGCGGTGTTGCCGGATGGCCGGGTGATCCGCGCGTCCAGCACGCGACCGTCGCGCCCGATCGTCACGCTGGCGGTGGTGGTGGCTTGGTCGTCGTTCACGTCCGCCGGCACAATCCACGCATGCGTATAAACACTTTTCACCACTTGCGCGTAGTTGGCGTAAGCCTGACCGCCCGGGCCGGGTATGGAAACCTCGGTGCTGGAAGCGGCGATGTCGGAGATTTGGTTAAGCGCGCCAGCGAAAACTTGTTGGAGACGGCGCCGGGCCTCGGCGTCGGCTTGTTCCTGCTCGCGTGCTTCCGTTGTGGCGGTGCGGTTTTCGTCGCGGGTGTCTGGCGTGCGCGTGACCAGTTCCGTGCTGATCTTGGGCAGGCGACGGACTGGTTTATCCGGCACCACGGGCGCGGGTTCCGGTGAGGCCGGCGCGGGGGTGGGACGCGCCACCGGCGGTTGCGGCCGAGGTTGAGGCGCGGGTTGCGGGGCAGGTGCCGGCGTGGGCGGCGGTGCTGGTTGGACCAGCGGCGCGGGAGGCGGCGGTTTGGCTTCGGGAGTGCCGCCGCCAGAAAACGCCGCGTCCACCAGCGTGGGCGGAATCACATCCAGCACGGCCAAATCCAGCACTTGTTGGCGGGGCGCGAGAAACGCCGGACCAAACAACAGCACCGCCGCCAGCAAGGCGTGCAGCCCCACCGAAGCGACGAAACATTTTTTCTGGAGGCGGTCCATCAGCGTTTGGGTGGCTCGGTGCGCAAAGAAAAACGGGTGATGCCGTTGCGCTGGCAGCGGTCAACGATTGCCGCCACGTTCGCATAAGCCGTTTTGCCATCGCCCCGGATGTACACCACCAAGTTGGGATTGAAGCGGAAGTCCTGTGCCAACTGGGCCTCGATTTGATCGAGCCGCGCGGGGCGGCGGTCATACCGGTAAGTGCCCTGCGCGGTGACTTCCACCGTGCGAATGTCGCGCGGGTTGAGCTTGTGATCGGGCTGGCCCCCTTCGGGCAGCTTGAGATTGATGCTTTGCTCCAGCAACGGCGTGGTAATGATGAAGATGATCAACAACACAAACGCCAGATCAAGCAGCGGCGTAATGTTGATCTCGCTCAACGTTACCAAATGACTGCGCTGGGAGAATCGTCTCATCTTAGCTCCGGGGCCCGGGACCGTCCGCGGTCGGGACAGCGTCCCGCATCCAAACTTCGGCCGGCCCGTGATCTTTGGCAATGCCCTTATTCATCACTCAGATATTCCGTTTCCATCTTCGACACCAGTTCCTGGGCAAAGTTATCCAATCCCACCGTCAAGGTGCGCAAGGTGTGGACGAGCCAGTTATATCCGAACATCGAGGGGATGGCCACCAACAACCCCGCCACCGTGGTGCTGAGCGCCGCCGCCACCCCAGGCGCCATGGTGGACAAGGTGGCGCTGCCCTGTTGCGCCACGTGACCGAACGTACTCATCACCCCCCAGACGGTGCCCAGCAACCCGAGAAACGGGGCGCCACTGACGGCGATGGCCAACAGGATCAGTCCCGACTCCAATTTGAGCGATTCCTGCGCCACGGCGTTTTCCAAGCGGCGTTTCACATGCTCCAAGCTCTTGAGCGACACTTGGGATTTGCGGCCTTCACCCGCGTCCGCTTTCAAACGCGCATCCAGCTCCACGCTCCCCGCTTGATAGACCACGAAAAACGGACATCCCTCCGCTTGAATGCGCCGGTCAAACATGTCCAACACATGTTTTTGGGTGCTGAATTCGGCGGTGAAATACTGGTTGAGTTTGCGGGCGCGCCGCATCTGCAACGCCTTGGTAATCATCACCGACCACGCCATGATGGAAAAAATGACCAGGCAGAGGATGATGGCCTTCCCCTCCGATGTGGCCTGATTCCAAATATAGATGAGTTCGGCCTGATTACTCGGGCCGACGGCCTGTGCGAAGACAATGGGTGCGTTCATTCCAACACGATTACTACGCCGCTAAACTGGTCGTGAGGAACCGAAGCGCCCAGGCGGAACGTGACAACCAACCAAAAATTTCCGGCCAACCAATGGCCGACGCGCCCTTTGTAAGCCCGGGCGCCGGCAAATGCAAAATGTTTTTTGGAAAAAATGCGCACCGATGGCATGCGGGAGGGATTGGTCATTTTTTACCTTCGCGAGATGTGATTGAGGCGGTCGGTCTCTGCCCACCGGATCAAACAACGCCGGGCAAGCATTCCCGCATGTCATCTCCGGAGCGACGTTCCCGATCAAAACCAGCATGGCCCTTCTTGGCAACAGCCGGTCATACGAAACAAAACTGCTTGTTCAGCAAATAGTTCCGCAATGAAACCCGCCGCCGATTTAGCGCCGAAATCGCGGGCTTCTGATCCCGGAAAAAACGGAGTGATCCAAACCCCGCCGCTGCGGCTCCCTCCGCCTGAGAATCTGGTCGGAAACACCGATGAAAAATTGTTGCCTTGGCTGGGGCAACATGGCAGGAAAACCAGCGCATAACTCGTTGCATGGCAAAAGAAGAACCGATTGAATTAACCGGTAATGTAACGCAGGTGCTCCCCGGCACCATGTTCCGCGTGGCCTTGCCCAACGGCCACGAAGTCTTGGCCCATATTTCGGGCCAAATGCGCAAACATTTCATCCGCATCAGCGTCGGCGATCGCGTCAACGTCGAGATGTCCCCCTACGATTTGAACAAGGCGCGGATCATCTATCGCCACACCTGAAATCCGTTTCTTCCCCTCAACAACCCGCGGGCTTCACTCCGCGAACATCCTGACCTCCCACGAATAGTTTTCCTATTCGTTCCTTGGCTGTTGGTTGGGGTCATGATTTGAGCCTGCGTTCCGCACTGTTACACTGCGTCTTTCGCATCGGCATCGCCGCCCGACGCTTGTGGGCATTATTTGCTCGACGTCAACGGAGAGACGGAGGTGTTTGTGGGCGTATCTACGGAAGCGACAGCCCGGTCGTAGTCGAATCGTCGAGAGAGCTTCGGCAAATACCGCACGCACGCCGGCGTGCGCCAACCAATTTACTTGGCGGAGTCTCCGGCGGTTGTTTCCTCCTCCAGTTCTCCCCGAATCACCGCCAGCAGTTCGTGGTAGTCCACTGGTTTGCGGAAAAAAGCCACCGCCCCCACCGCTTTGACCCGGCTTTCGTAATCTTTGCCCTCTTCGCCGGTGATGATGATCAACGGTTTCTGCCAGTCTTGATGAAGCCGTTCCAACCATTCCATTACTGTGAACCCATCCCAATGCACATTTGTTTCGACCGGGAAATGGACATCGAAGATCAGCAGGTCCGGCGCGGTTTCCCGCACCAGGCGGATGGCCGTGGCGCCGTCATGCGCCGTCAACACCTCGTAGCCGTTGGCTTCTAATTTGAGCTGGAGTCCCCGCACGATGACTTGGTCGTCATCCAGAACCAGGATTTTTTTACGACTCATAAACGGGCAATGCGTTTTGCAACCGCGCAACCTCTAGCAAATAAACCTTGGCCGCGCAACCGGCATTTCCGCACACTGGCCCTCCTGACAAAACCACCGCCGACGTCATGGCCAACCCATTCTATGCGCCCGGACAACAACGCGCCGCGAAGGTGAACGATCTCTTCGCTGTGATTGCGCGGCGCTACGACCGGCTCAACGACCTCCAAAGCGCGGGGTTGCACCGTGTTTGGAAACGGCGGCTGGTCGCGCAGGCCGGGGTCGCTCCCGGCGCGCGGGCGCTGGACGTGTGCTGCGGCACGGGAGACATCGCGTGGCGGCTGGCACGGGCGGGGGCGGAAGTGATCGGACTGGACTTCAGCGAGGCCATGCTTGCCGTGGCGCGCGCCAAAAACCGCAATCCCCAAGCCGCAACGCACCCGCCCCGGTTTATTCATGGCGACGCCCAAGAACTGCCCTTTGCCGGGGCCAGCTTTGACATCGTCACCGTCGGTTATGGACTGCGGAATCTGGCCAGTTGGGAAACGGGATTGCGGGAGATGAGTCGCGTGACCAAACCGGGCGGGCGCGTGCTGGTGCTGGATTTCGGCAAACCGGCCAATCCCGTCTGGCGGACGGTGTATTTCAGCTATCTCCGTCTGGCGGTGCCGGTGTTGGGGCGGGTCTTCGCCGGTAGCGCGGAGGCATACGCGTACATCCTCGAATCACTGCGGCATTACCCCGCGCAACTCGGTGTCGCGGCTAAAATGACGGAACTGGGCCTCGCCGAAGTGCAAACCTTCAACCTGCTGGGAGGCGCGATGAGCATTCATCGCGCGGTCAAGAGCAACGCGCCGGATTGAACGTGCCATCCCGCGCGGGACCACGCACGCTTCAAGCGTCGGCGGCAGCGGTGAGTCGGATGATTTCGCGCAGCGGCGTGCGGGGGCGGAATCCGGTGAACTTCGCCAGCTTCGTCACGCGTGGTTTGCGGCGGCGCATATCTTCGAATCCGGGCGCATACGCCTGCGCGTACGGCACGCGCACGATTTTTGAATGCGACCCCGTCACCCGGATCACTTCCCGGGCCAGCTCACCGATGGTGATTTCTTCCGTGCCGCCGACGTTGAACACTTGTCCCCGCGCCCGGACGCATCTCTGCAAGCGTACCAACGCTTCCACCGTATCGCGCACGTGGCAAAAACAGCGGGTCTGGCGGCCGTCGCCATAAACCCGGAGCGGCTGGTTTGCTTTGGCCGCCGCGAGAAAGCGCGGCAGCACCATCCCATACCGTCCGGTCTGGCGCGGGCCCACCGTGTTGAACAGGCGCGTGATGATCACGGGCAAGCCGCGTTCCTGTGCGTAGGCCAGGGCCAGGAACTCATCCATTAACTTTGAGCAGGCATAACTCCAGCGGGCTTGCGTGGGCGGGCCGATCAACAAATCGTCCTCCTCGCAAAACTGCGGTCGGGTGCTCTTGCCGTAAACCTCCGACGTGGAAGCCAGCAAAACCGGCACGCGCCGCGCTGCGGCGGCTTCCAGCAACACCTCGGTCTCGTGCAGGTTGGTGCGGCAGACGTGAATGGGCGAGTTGACCACCAGTTCCACTCCCACCGCGGCGGCCAGATGATAAATCGCCTCCGCCCGCGCCGCCAGCCGGGGCAACTCGCCGCAGGTGGAAATTTTGGCGCGATAGATTCGCAGGTGGGGATGCCCCTTCACCGCTCGCAGATTTTCCAAGCGGCCGGTGGAGAGATCATCCACCACCACCACCGCGTGGCCGTCGGCCAGCAGGCGTTCCACCAAATGCGAACCAATGAATCCGGCGCCGCCGGTGACCAGCATGTGTTTCATTGCAAAGCTCCGGCCACCGCCCCGGCCAGTTGTTGGCGGAAATTCCCATCCGCAATCCGCCGAGCCTCCGCCGGGTTTGAAAGATAGCCTCCTTCAACCAGCACGGCGGGACGTTGTTGCCCCCGCAACACCGCCAGAAACCGCGCCCGCCGCACCCCGCGATCGGTTTGACCCGTGGCATTCAACAGGGCGCGATGCACCCGCACCGCCAACTGCAGGTTTTGTTCGTCGAACGCGTTGTTCGGAAACACTTGCGTCGCGTCATCTTCGTAATTGCGGGTGATGTGCGAACCCATGCCCACCGGCGTGAGGCAATACGTTTCGAGCCCGGCCTGATGACGCCCGCCGCCGGCGGCGTTGAAATGCAGACTCAAAAAAAGATCCGCCTGACATTGATCGGCCAAAGCCACGCGGTCGGCCAGGGGCACATCGGTGTCATTGGTGCGGGTCAGCCACACCTGCCACCCTTGGTTGGCGAGCAGCGCGCACAGACGCAGCGCCCAGTCGAGGGTGTAATCTTTTTCCCAGGCGCCGTTGAAACAACTGCGGGCCCCGGGATTGGCGCCGCCGTGGCCCGGATCAAGCACGATCACCCCCGGCCGCCGCGGGATGCCATCCCCGCCCGACACCAGCGGCGCCAGGTTTTTCCGCAGGTCCAGCGCGTGCATCCAAACCTGGCCGTCAATCAACTGCGGAGCGAATCCGAGGCGCACATCCACGCCATCCCAAAACGCCGCCTGACTGCCCATCTGCACCGCAAACACACCTTGCCCCGTCGTCAACCCGTACGTGGCCACCGGTGCAACCGACAGGCAGCGCGGCGTGTCCAAGCCGCGTTCCGCACTCCAACGCGCCAGCGGCATCCAAACAGCGTCCTCCCGGAGCGGCGGTGGTGGGGGTGTTGGCAATGGCACCGATAGGACGGGCACCACGGATAAGGGGAAATCCAAGCTGGCGCTGGACAGGCCGGGTTCTTCCCAATCCGGCGGACGTTCGGCCATATTGGACCGGGGCGGCGTGGAACAGCCGGCCAAAATGACCAGCAACCCGAAGACCCATCGCACCGCGACAAACACGCGGTCATTGTGGACAAGTGATTGGGCAGCTCAAGCCGTTTCCAATGATTCCACGCAAGCGCATTCACCTTGGTGGGTAAAGAACGTCCTGCGGCAAGGCGGGCGACACCTCACGACTCACCCTTGAAATTTGAACAGCAACACGTCGCCGTCTTGCACCTCGTAACTGCGGCCTTCCTGGGCGTAATGGCCCGCTTCGCGGGCGCGCCCCACGGTTCCGGCCTCCACCAACGCCTGCCAATGCACCCGCTCAGCCCGGATGAATCCCCGCTCGAAGTCCGAGTGAATTCGCCCCGCCGCGCGCGCCGCGCCCGTGCCCGCCGGCACGGTCCACGCCCGCACTTCCTGCTCGTTGAACGTGAAAAAAGTTCGCAGTTGCAGCAGCTCGTACACGGCGCGGATCAGGGTGTCCACCCCGGTTTCCCGCACGCCGAGCGCGGCGAGATACTGCGCGGCTTCATCCGGCGAAAGATCGGCCAGATCGCTTTCCAGTTGGGCGGCGACTACCATCGTTCCACACGCATGTTGCGCGCGGGCATGGGCGCGGACTTTCTCCACCCCGGGATCAGCCGCCGCGCCGGCAAGCTGGTCCTCGGTCACATTGGCGACGAACAGGGTGGGTTTATCCGTCAACAGCGGACAGGCGGCCATCAGCTCGTGTTCTTCCTTGAACAGACCCGCCGTGTTGGCCGGGTTGCCGGCGTTCAAGTGCCGCTCCAATTTGTCGAGGACCTGGCTCTCGGCCACCGCGTGCGGGTTGCCGCCCTTGATGTCCTTGGCCAGTTTTTCCCGACGCCGTTGAATGGCTTCCAGGTCGGCCAGGATCAATTCCGTGGTTACGATCTCAATGTCGTGCAGCGGTTCGACATGGCCCGCCACGTGAATCACGTCCTCGGCTTCAAAGCAACGCACCACATGCACCAGCGCGTCCACCTCCCGGATGTGACTGAGGAACTTGTTCCCGAGTCCTTCGCCGCGGGAGGCGCCGCGCACCAGCCCCGCGATGTCGAGGAACTCAATGGTGGTGGGAATCCGTGCGAATCCCCGCTCGGCACTCCCCGCCGGGGCGACCACCCGCGCCAGCGCGTCCAATCGCGGATCCGGCACGGTGACGACGCCCAAGTTGGGTTCGATGGTGCAGAAGGGATAATTGGCCGCTGCCGCCTTATGCGACCGGAGCAGCGCGTTGAACAGCGTGGATTTGCCGACGTTGGGCAGACCGACAATTCCGGCTTTGAGCATGATGGCATTTAGTTCCGCATCCGGCGGCCATCCGCAAGGAAAAACACCCCCGGATAAATAGCGGTTCTTGTTGCGAACGCAGAACAGATGTTTACCGCCGGGCCGGCATCGTTCCGGAGAATCGCACTCCGTCCGTCATTCCCGGCACCGCGCTTTCTACTTGCCGTTGAATTTCTTTGTTTCATAGTGGGCTGGGCTGGCTCGCGCGGGAGGACGGAATTGCTCGGGCAGCAGAGGAATTGTTGTGGGCGCTTGGCGCAGCGGCTAGCGCATCTCCTTTACACGGAGGTGGTCGCAGGTTCGAATCCTGCAGCGCCCACCATCTTCTCTTTTTCCGAAGCCGCTACCGGCGCCGGAGCCTTCCTTGGCCAGATGAATTTACTTGCGGACCGCTGCCGGCGGCGGCCAATTGCCTCCATGCGTGAACTTCCGCATACCCATTCCTGTTTTGTTTGTGGCGCGGCCAACCCGCTCGGGCTGAAACTGCGTTTTGAAACGGACGGCCATCGCGTTCAAACACGTTTTGTCCCGCGTCCGGAACACATCGGTTTCCGCGACATCATCCACGGTGGATTACTGGCCACGATCCTGGATGAAATCATGGTTTGGGCCTGCGCGGTGCGGACCCGCCGGTTTGCGTTCTGCGCGGAAATGAGCGTGCGCTATTTGCGACCGGTACATCCGCGGGTAGAGTTGCAAATCCAGGGCGAGTTGACGGCCGATCGGCGGGGCAAAATTTTCGAGGCCCAAGCGGCCGTGGAGAATTCCGCGGGCGAAACCCTGGTCATCGCGCGGGGCAAATACATCCCGGTCAAGGCGTCCGATTTGCCGCCGCTCCTGGATGAATTGGTGGGGGATTGGCGCTGGCTGCTTGATCCCGGCCAACCACCGCCGGACTACTTCACTTCCAAATCAATCTGATGGCGTTCAAACGTGGCGCCTTCGCTCTGCGCGAGCAGGGCCAGCGAACGTTTGTATTGGACCAACGCCTGGATTTCGTCGGAGCGCGCGGCGGTCAGGTCGCGTTGGAGTTGCAGCACAAAGAAACTGGTGCTCTTGCCGCTCTCGAGTTTTTTCTGTTCCGCCGCGAGCGCGGCCTCGGCGTATTCGCGCGCCTTGCGGGTGGCGCCCACCCGTTCGTAGTTGGCCTGGGCAAGTTTGATGGCGTTGTCAATCTCCACCATGATGTCCTGTTCCAGCTTCTTGAGGGCCAGTTGCCGGACGGCGTATTCGGCCTTGCTGGCGCGGTAACTGTTGCGCGCGCTGCGGTTGCCCAGCGGATAAGTCAGTTGTCCGCCGAAATAGTAAAACGGTTGCTCCCGTTGTTCGATGTCGCCCAGCACCCCGCTGAATCCCGGTGACGATCCGGCGTAGCCGCCGCCGACTTTCAGGTCCACTTGGGGATACAGTTCGTTGCGGTTGATCTTGATCACGATGCCCTGTTGCTCCAGGTCCAGATTCGCCTGCAGAAAATCGGGGCGCTGCGTCAACCCCTTGCTCCAGCTATCCTGCAAATTGAAAAATTGCAGCTCGGCATCCAGCGTGCCGGAGAGTTCCAAGGTGCCCGTGCCCCACGCGGCGAAATCGTCGGTCAACAGTTGTTTCAAGGCGTTTTCTAACACGGCCACGTTACGTTGGGCGGCGATCAAATCTGCCTGCCGCGCCGCCGCCTGGGCCTCGGCTTGTTTTTCATCCAAGGGCGCCAGGGCGCCGACCTCGACCCGTTTCCGGTTTTCCGCCAGAAGTCGTTCGGCCAGTTCGAGCGCGCTTTGCTGCACCTTGACGTTTTCGTGCGCCGCCTTGAGATCGTAGTAGGCCAGCTCCACGCGCGTGACGAGGTCCATAATGCGTTGTCGCAAGCCTTGTTCGGTCCATTTCAAGCGGTTCTTGTACACCGCAATGGTCAAACGGGTGGGATTGAGCCAGAGGTTTTTAATCAGGGGCTGGGTGACATCCAACACCACACTGCCGCCGCTGGCCGAATAGGGGATGGCGTTCCGGTTGGTGTCGTAGCGTCGTCCGTCCGTATCGTAGAGGTTGCGCAGGGACAGCCCGTATTGCGTGCCCCAAGGCAGCAAGCCGCTCAACGAACTGTTGAACGAGTCGGTTTCCGTGCGTTGTCCGGGAATGGGGAGGCCCTGAAACAGCGTCTCGCCTGCCTTGTCATAGCGGTGCTGTCCGGAGAATTGAAAGATCGGGTCATAAACCCCGTAGGCGCCGCGCAGGTTGTAGAGCGCCAGTTCGGGGTTATAGCGTTCAATGCGCAATTCCAGATTATATTCCAACGCTTGCTGGACGCAGTCCTGTAATGACCATGCCCGGGGCGCGGGAGGTTCTCCCTGACTGACCACCGGCGCCAGGGCGGCCAGACAACCGATCAAACTCAACATTCTCATTAACCGCGCAGCTTGGGGGATTTGCCGGCCAGCGTCAAACAAACGAATCAGGCCGCCGCCCGGCGCAGGCGATCCGCCACTCCGCTCCAGGCGGTCGCGTCGGGGGGCGCTTCCATGACGATGGTTTTCGCGCCGGCTTCGTCGCAACGGTACCACTCGGCATACAAGGCGCGGGCATAAGCTGCGGCGTCGTGCGGCAGCACACTGACGCCGGCGAAACCAGCCGCCGCCGGGATGCGCGTGTGGGCGACAATCCAAGCAGTGTCCAGCGGTCGGCCCCGGGCCGTGAGCTGTTTTTGCAATACCGCCGTATCATGCCAAGTCAACACGATGACCCGCGCCCGCGGCGCGTAATGTTTTCGCAACATCCCTGGACTGCGTAACGGGCTCGGCGGCCTACAGGCCGGACCGGGCGGACGTGGCCGCTCACCAATCACCGCAGCTAAGGCCTCGGCGTGGATCATCCCCGGACGCAATATCTGCGGCGGATGCGTGGTTAAATCCAGCACGGTGGATTCGATGCCGATGGGGGCAGGACCGCCATCCACCAGCCACCGCAATCGTCCGCCAAGCTGTTTGCGCACATGCTCGGCGGTGGTGGGAGAGAGTTGGTTGGAGCGATTGGCGCTGGGCGCCGCCAAAGGAAAACCGCATTCACGAATTACCGCTTGCACAAACGGATGCGCCGGCCACCGCACCCCCACCGTCGGGCCGCCCGCAGTCACGATGTCAGGAATATCAGCCGCTTTCGGCAATACCAGCGTCAACGGGCCCGGCCAGAACGCCCGCGCCAGTTTATCCGCCGCCGCCGGCCATTCCCGAACACACCGCCGGACCATGGTTTTTCCAGCCACGTGGACGATGATGGGATTGTGCGCGGGCCGGCCTTTGATTGCATAGATGCGCGCCACCGCCGATGCATCCAACGCGTTGGCGGCCAGGCCATAAACGGTTTCCGTCGGCACCGCCACTACTTCGCCCGTGCGCAACGCAGCAGCCGCCCGCTGCACGGCGGCGTGGAACAAGGCCGCCGTGTGCGTCGGCAATATCTCGGTTGTAAGGGAACGGCGCATGATCAGCCCGTGCGGGCTAGCGTGGGCGATTTCCCGGCCCCGGGCAATCCCGGACGCATCCCGGCGGGGGACGCACTTTGGAGTTGGGCCCGCGCCGTCGTTGCCTACAATCCGCGCGTGCTAGAACAATTGACCCAACAACTTTGCGCGGCTCAATCGCTGACCGCGGCCCAAGTGGATGCGGCGGTCAACCACTTGGTGGACGAAGCCGTTCCCGTGCCGGTCAAGGCCGATTTCCTGGGCGCGCTGACGCGCAAGGGCGAAACCCCGGAGGAAATCACCGCCTTCGCCATCGCCCTGCGCGACCGGGCAGTCATCCCGCCGCTTGATCCCGCCTGGCGCGAGGCGCATGAGATTTTGGACGTGGTCGGGACCGGCGGCGACCGGTTAAGCACCTTCAACATTTCCAGCACGGCCGCCCTGGTGTGCACGGCGGCGGGCGTCATCGTTGCCAAGCATGGCAATCGCGCGGTGACGTCGTCGGTCGGCAGCGCGGACGTGATGGAATCCCTGGGGTTGCCGTTCGATCTGGAGGCGGCGGAAGCCGCACAGGCTTTACGGGAGCACGGGTTTGCCTTTTTCTTTGCGCCCAAGTATCACCCGGCGTTCAAACACATTGTCCCGGCCCGCAAACTTTGCGCCGCCCGCGGGCAATCCACCATTTTCAATTTCCTCGGTCCGCTGCTGAACCCCGTCCGGCCCAGCGCCGCGCTCATCGGCGTGCCGCGTCCGGAACTGTGCCAGCCGCTCGCCCAGGTTTTGCAATCCCTGGGGTTGCGCCGCGCCATGGTCGTCTGCGGCCGCGTGCCGCCCTTGACCGCCAAAGCGAACCCGGAGCAATCCTCCGATTCCACAGGGTCGGTCTCCGAATCCCCAGCGACAGCGGTTCGTTTCCTTGATGAATTATCCATCCTGGGGGAAAACACGGTGGCAGAGTTTTACCAGGAACGCGCGCTGACGTGTGCGTCGTTTGATCCCCGACTGTTGCCGCTCCAGCCGGCCACGCTCGCCGATTTGCGGGGGGGCGATCGCGAAGTCAACGCCACGCTCATTCGCGGCATCTTGCGCGGGGAAGATCGCGGCCCGCGCCGGGATGTGGTGCTGCTCAACGCCGGGGCGGCCCTCTTCGTCGCCGGAGCGGCCGCCTCCATCGCGGACGGCTGGGCGTTGGCAGCGGAGATTATTGACACGGGCCGCGCCCAACGGAAGCTGGAGGCCTTGCAAGCGGGTTGAAATCCGCGCGCGGAACGCCACCATCCCAGCCCGGCTGGGCGGGCGGAAATCCGATTTTATTTTTTCACGGTACTGCTTGAGTCGAAGGGGCGGTTTGGCTAGTCCTGTGCCGTTCAAAAGACAGCCATGTTAATCGCCATTCTGAATGAACAGGCGGCGGGCGAACCGCGTGCGGCCATGATCCCGGCCAACGTCGCCCGGCTGATTCAACGGGGCGCATCCGTCCGGGTGGAAGCCGGCACCGGAATCGCCGCGGGATTTACGGACCAGGATTTCATCCAAGCCGGTGCTGCCATCACCGCGGACCGGACCGGCTTGCTGGCCGACGCGGATCTGGTTTTGCGGGTGCGCAAACCGTCGGCTGACGAGGTGGGCCGGCTTAAACCCGGGGGCCTGCACGTGAGTTTTCTCGATCCCTTCACCGAGCGGGATTTGGTGGCGCAACTGGCGGCCCGCGGAGTCAGCGCGATCAGTTTGGAATTGATTCCCCGCACCACCCGCGCGCAGAAAATGGACGCGCTGAGTTCGCAGGCCAATCTCGCGGGATACGTGGCGGTGATTTTGGCCGCCGAACAAAGCCCCAAAATTTTTCCCATGATGATGACGCCCGCCGGGACCATTGCGCCGGCGCGCGTGCTGGTCATTGGCGCGGGCGTAGCGGGATTGCAGGCCATTGCCACCGCCCGGCGGCTGGGCGCCCGGGTGGAAGCCTATGACACGCGGCCGGTTGTGGAGGAACAGGTGCGTTCGCTGGGGGCGCGGTTCCTCAAAATTGATCTGGGCGAAACGGGCCAGACGAAGGATGGCTACGCCAAGGCGCTGACCGAGGCGCAATTGCAAAAACAGCGGGAGGCGATGCAAAAGTTTTGCGCCCTGGCGGACGTGGTCATCACCACGGCCCAGGTTTTTGGACGGCGGGCGCCGATTCTGGTCACCGCGGAAATGCTGGCGGCGATGTCGCCGGGCAGCGTGGTGGTGGACGGCGCCGTGGAAAGCGGCGGCAACGTGGCCGGCGCCGTGGCAGGCCGGATCACCGAGCGCAACGGCGTAAAAATCGTCGCCTTGCCCAATCTGCCCGGCCGCGTGCCCATCCATGCCAGCCAGATGTTGTCCAACAACTTGACCGCCTTGATCGAGACGTTCTGGGACGCGGAAACGAAACGCTTTGGGCTGAGGCTCGAGGACGAAATCATCCAAGGTTGCCTGGTGACGCACGCCGGCGCCATCCGTGACGAAAGGTTCAAATCATGACTGCTGATCTGCTGCTGCTGGCCGCCGCCATTGACGCGAAGACGCTGGCGTTTCTCCTGTTCATCTTCGCTATCGCCACCGTGCTGGGGTTCGAATTGATTTCCAAAGTGCCGGCCACCCTGCACACGCCGTTGATGTCGGGCGCGAACGCGATTTCCGGCATCACCATTGTCGGGGCGTTGCTGGCCACCGGCGCCGCCGGCGATAACCGGATCAGCCTGCTCTTGGGCGTGCTGGCGGTGGTGTTTGCCGTGATCAACGTCGTGGGCGGATATCTGGTAACAGACCGGATGCTGGCCATGTTCCGCAAGAAGGACGGGCCCAAGGATAAACCATGAAGATCGCCAGCGAACTCATCAACATTGTCGCGGTTCTGCTGTTCATTTTCGGGCTCAAGCGGTTGAGCTCGCCCGCCACGGCGCGCCGGGGCAACTGGTTATCCTGCCTGGGCATGGGGCTGGCCGTGGTTGTCACGTTGCTGCAACCCGAAATCCAGGTGTTCCAGTGGATTCTCCTCGGGTTAATCGTCGGGTCGGGCGTGGGCGCGTTTCTCGCCCGGACCACGCCGATGACCGCGATGCCCGAAATGGTCGCCCTGCTGAACGGCTCCGGCGGCCTGGCCAGTTTGTTGGTGGGCTGGGAGCAGTATCACCATCAATCCGCCTTGGATACCTACACCGGAGTGACCGTGGTGCTGGCGGTGCTGATTGGCGGGGTGACCTTCACCGGCAGCGTGGTGGCCTGGGCCAAACTAAGCGAAAAAATCACCGGCAAACCCATTCTCTTCCGGGGACAACAAGTCTTGAACGCCCTGTTATTGCTCATCACGGCGATCGCCGCGGTGATCTTTGTGCTTCGTCCGGTGGAAGGGTATCCGGTTTTTCTCGGGTTGATCGTGGCCGCGCTGGGATTGGGCGTGCTGGCGGTGATTCCGATTGGCGGGGCGGACATGCCCGTGGTGATTTCGCTCCTCAACAGTTACTCCGGCATGGCCGCCTGTGCGACCGGGTTCGTGTTGCAAAACGATCTGTTGATTGTCACCGGTTCGCTGGTGGGCTCCAGCGGCATCATTTTAACCCAGATCATGTGCAAGGCCATGAACCGGTCCCTGGCCAACGTCCTGTTCAGCGGCTTCGGCGCCGCCCCCGCCAAGGCGGGCGCCGCGGTCAAGGGCGAGGCCAAGCCGATCAAGGCCGGCGATGCCTACGTCATTTTGGAGGCCGCGCGGTCGGTGGTGTTCGTGCCGGGCTACGGCATGGCGGTGGCCCAGGCGCAGCATGCTGTGCGGGAATTGGGCGAACTCTTGGAAAACAACGGGGCCGAAGTGCGGTATGCCATCCATCCCGTGGCGGGCCGCATGCCGGGTCACATGAATGTGCTCCTCGCCGAAGCCCACGTGCCCTACGACCAGCTCTACGAGATGGACGCCGTGAATCCCATCATGGACACGGTGGATGTGTGCGTGGTGATTGGCGCCAACGACGTGGTGAACCCCGCCGCGCACGAGGACCCGAACAGCCCGATCTACGGCATGCCCATCATCGAGGTGGAACGCGCCCGGACCGTCATTGTGCTCAAACGTTCCCTGGCCGCGGGCTTCGCCGGCATCGAAAACCTGCTCTTCTACAAAGACAACACCCGCATGTTGTTTGGCGACGCCAAGGCGTCCTTGCAGGCGTTGGTGAGTGAGTTCAAAGGCGTTTGACCGGGGGACGACGAAAAGATCACCTTTCCGGGCGCTAGGCCATCCACACTCTAAACCTGAACCCGCGCGTGGTTCCGCCGTGCCGACCAGGTTATCGGGCCAGTCGGAAGAACTGGGTGTTGCCGCTGAGAGGCAAACGCACCAGTTGCAGTTCTCCCACTACTTGAACGGTTGCGTTGACGTCGCTCCATTGTGGCGCGCTCAAGTCGTCGGTGCTTTGCACGACGAACCCGGTGACGGACGCCGGCCAGCTCAACACAATTTCGTTGCCTTCGCGCTGGATGTTCAAGGTCACCTCCACAGGCTTGCAATCTTCCAGCGGATTAACTCCCGCCAGCGGACCGCACGGACGGATGACACCGTAACGCACCTGGGTTACGGCGATTTTAGCCGGAATACCATTTGCGTCTTGCACGATGAAACGCGCTGCCGCTTGCGGAGATTCATTGACGCCGGTGAAATTCATGTCATTGATTTCCCAATAGGCCTGCTTCCAAGTATCGCTGCCTTGCAAGGTGACGTAGTAACTTTCCGGAGTGTAACCAAAAGCCAAGATACCGTTCTTCATGGTGCGGTAAACTTCCGGCCGGATCCGCGCACCGACCAGGGCTGGATCGTCATAATAGGTGATGCAGATGGCCAGATGCGCGTTGGGTTGGGAACTGGGGCCGAAGATTTCATCGGTGATTTTGAAGTTTAGGAATTCATGCCGGAAGCCGGGTGTGCCTTCATCGCGCGCGGGATAAACGGCCAAACGGCGATCGGTGGCGGGGCCAACCTCGGCCTCGATCATTTCCTGGTCGCCGCCGCTGGTGCCCAGGGCCAATCCGTCGCTGATCCCTTGCGCCAGGTCCAGTTCGGCGTAGTTACCGTAGCGTTCCGTGCAGATATTCGGATCTTCATAGCAATCCGCCAGCGGGTCTTGTCCAGCCAAGGGGTGATCGCCGGTGCGCAGCACGGCGAGTTGCACGGACGACACAAAAACCTGTCCGTTTTCCGAAACGAAACGCGGGCCCGCCGTGTGCGTAGGCGCGGCATTGACGCCATAGAGATTCACGCTGGGGATCGTCCATGACCGTCGAATCCATTCGCCGGTGCCTTCCAAAAGTTGTCGTTGTTCCGCCGGAAAAAATGCGACACCACCAGAAGCATCAGTCGCATAAGCGTCCGGACCAAAGCGAACATCGTAACCGGCGAAACTGGGATCGTCATAAAATTCCACGCACACTTTGACCGTGTGCGGGTCGTTGCACGGCAGCCCGAGGTAGTTGTCGGTGATGCCGAAATTCAGGAACGTGCCCTGCGGCCGCACAGCACGACGCTGATCGCCCGTCGGGCCAACACCATCCTGGTATTCCACAGTCTGATCACCGCGATCAATAACCTCCAGGTGATTGGCGGTGTTGTTGGCAATGTCCAAGCCCACCAAGTTGGTCTCCGGCTCGGGATCACACGTATCTGGAGGCAGAAATTGATTGATCTGTTCAGGTTCACCAAACGCCCCTTGTGGACCGAAGGCGACGACACGCACGGTCAGTCCGGGGACGTTTTGAAAGCGGATCGTGCCATTATTCACCCCACCGTAGTTGTAGGCGCCCTGGGCGTCGCCCGGAATCGTGCCGATATAGTGCTGCCCGTCGGAAGGGCGGATATCATTGGGGATGCGGAATAGCACCCAATTCCAGCGTTTGTTATTGGCTTCGGCCGCAATCTGCCCCCCCGCTACGTTATGCACGTCCGGCAGCGTGCCGGTCAGAAAATTATACGTGCGCGGCTGTCCTTGATTGTTGAAGAGCGAGGCATCGCCATAGACCTGTACGAGGATGTCAATGGTGTCGTAGCTGGCCCATTCCGAAAAATAGATATCGGCCACGTTGAGATAGTCACTCGTGGCTTTTTTACCGGTGTGCCCGTTGAGGGTGATGTCGGTGGTGGTTTGGTCGCCGTCGTTGCGGATGATCAGCGCCTCCTCAATCCAAGCTCCCCCTGGCGATCCGAGCATCCCATCCGTGACGACAAAGTGGACCGGCATATTGGGATCAATGGTAGTCGGCCACTCCTCCGGATCGAATGGCCCATTCTGCGCCTGGATCAGTGTCGCAGTGCCACACATCAGCAACGCTGTAATCAAACCGGACAACTTCTTGCTTTTTCTTTTCATAGGTGACTCCGAATCAGGATTTGGTTGTTGTGTTCGTTCCCAGCGCGCATCGCCAAAAGTCATTCTCGACTCCGCGATTTTCTCCGCACTGATTGGTAACGGGCGGAATTCTTTCACCTTTCAGAAATCGTTTCAATCTTTTTTCGAAAATCGTTTCGTTTGCCACAACACAAGGGTGTTGAGAGGACTGAAAGGCTGGACAGCATGCTCCACCGTGATAATTTGAACCCGTGACAACCCGACGTAACCGCCAAACCAAGAGCTTTTGTCTGGCCACTCTGCTAGTCGTTCTTTTCGGATCCTGTGGTTTCAATGCGCTCGCCCAACCCATCAATCCCCCGCTGGGCCCGTATTTGCAACCGAGCACAGGCGACCTGGCGCAAGCGAAGAATTTCAGCACTGAAGATTCCGTGGTGCTGACCACTTATTTTTATTGGTACGATGTTTTTTCCGGCGCGCACATCACGAATGGCGACGGTTCCGATGCTCTGACGGATCATCCACCAACGCTGACCGGTTTTTCGTATAAACTCGAATCATGGCATCGGCAACAATTGGAGGACATGATCGCCGCGGGCATTGACGTGCTGTTGCCGGTGTATTGGGGCGAACCTTCACAACGCATCCCGGGACAACCGATCGCGAACCAACCATGGAGCTTCTCAGGATTGCCACCGCTGGTCGCCGCCCGCGAGGCGTTGCTGGCGGAAGGCGCCCAACCGCCGGGCATCGGCATGTTCTATGATACGTCCACGCTGCAATACAATGCAGCCGGGCAACGTGTGGATCTCACCACCGCCGCGGGGCGGCGTTGGTTCTACGAAAGCATTCGCGATTTCTTCTCGCTCATCCCGGCCAAGCATTGGGCGACCATTGAAGGACGACCGATCATCTTTCTCTATTCCGCCAGTTTCGCGGCGGCACACGATCAAAGTTGCATCGACTATGTGCGCCAGGAATTCGCGCAGGATTTCAGTGGTTGCGATCCGTACATCGTGCGTGAAATTTCCTGGAACGTCACCGCAGACAACACCTACGCCTGGGGCGGAGCGTTGTCGTTGCGCAACTACGGCGTGGCCTCGCTCGGACCGGGCTACGATCACTCCGCCGTGCCCGGACGGACGCCGCTGATTGTGCCGCGTGAGGACGGCGCTTTTTACGCACGCAACTGGAGTCGCCTGCTGCGCGCCCCGACCCGACTGGTGCATGTGGAGACTTGGAACGAATATCACGAGGGTACGGACGTCGCAGCGTCGCTCGAATACGGACGCCAATACATCGAACTGACCCGCAAATACGTGGATTGGTTCAAGGCGGGCGTCATTCCGCCGCGCCCGCGCGGGGCATATTCCGATTTCAAATCCGTGAGCACCACCCTCGAAGCCACCAACGACGCGCGCGGGTTGATTCAATTCGAATCCGCCGATGGAATCACCACCAACGCAGTGGCGGGCGGTGAGCCGTGTCGCGTGGTCGTTCCGACCATTCACGGTGGCCGGTATGTTTACTGCCGGATTGATGATTCGTTCAAATGGGCGGACACCATGATGGTGGATGTGGAGGTGGAATACTTCGATGAAGGCACGGGCAGTTTCCGCCTGGAATTCGACGGTTCGGACACCAACGCGCCCTTCAACGGCGCTTACACCGCCAGCGCCACCATGGTGACGCTCGGCAACACCGGCCAATGGAAGACCGGCAAATTCCGCCTGCTGGGCTGTCACTTTCTCAACTCCCAAAACGGCGGCGCGGATTTCCGGGTCGCCCTCTCGCCCAGTACGCTGACGCTGTATCTGCGCCGCATCAAAGTCACACGACTCGGGATGCCGGTGGAATCGGGTCAAAAACTGCACGGTTGGCAACAGGACTTCGCCGAACCGCTGACCACCAATTGGATCGTGCTGGGCAATCCAGCCAACGTCCGTCAACAACACGGCGTGTTGCGATTGGAAAGCGTCACGAACGATAACGTGCGGCTGCTGGCGACGGCGATTGACGACCAGTCCGACATTGAAATTCTAGCACGACTGCGCCCGCTGGCACTGCCCTCCGCCAATGGCTGGCTGGGCGGCTTGGTGCTGGGCGCTCCTCCCGATGGCAGCGACGGATTCACCTGTCAACTGGGCCAAACCAATGGCACCACGCAACTCGGCCTGCTGGATTCTGGAACGCCGACCGGCACGACCGCGTCGGTGGCGTTCTCCACCAACCGCTGGTATTGGTTGCGCGTGCGCCACCAAACCAACGCGCTCACCAACTATCCGGATTTGTTCGCGCGCTTGTGGCCGGCCGACGGCGAAACTCCCGAACCGGAGCAATGGCGGGTTTGGCGCGATTATTTTCCCGCGCATCCCGCAGCCACGGGACGGGTCGGCCTCATCTCCGGACTCGCGCCGCTGGAAGCGGATTGGTTGCTGGTCAAAAAGGAAAATTCACCGGAAATTCTCGCGCGCCCACCGGCGTTCAAACCGGCTTACGCGCAACTAAAGCCCGTCAGTTATTCCCCGACCGGAGGCTTCCAATTGGAATTGCGCGGCGACGCCGGCACCGGCTACTTCCTCGAACACACCAGCGATTTCCAAACTTGGAGCGGCCCGGCGTTGCTGATCGGCAGCAACGGCACCGTGCAATATCAAGACACGGAAAGCCGCACCCAACGCTTCTATCGCGCCCGATTGATCGAAGCGGAAACGCCCTGAGTCAATCGCCGCCAGACACCCCGGTTTACGTCCTTATCGTTTATTTCGCGACGACTTTGACGGTGCCCGTTTTGGGATCGTAATCGAACTTCTTGCCGAACGGCGGTTCAGGCAAACGCGGAATAAACTTTCCGCTCACCAGCTCATTCAGATCCTTGGGCCAACGTCCCTGATCTACTTGGAACATCTGGATGGCTTGATTTAAAGCGGCGAGATCCACGGTCTTTTCCGCCAGTTGCTTTCCCCGCACCAGCGCGCCGAGATAATCAACCGAGGCCCCCGGTGGATTACTGGCTGCCGGTTCGGCGGGTTTTTTGTTACCATCGCCGCAGCCGGTCAATAGGGTTGCGGTCAGGAGTGGAACGCACCAGAATCTTTTCATGGCCTAAATTTAACCGGCTCCGGCCCCAGCGCCAGCCTCCGCTGTCAACTTCCGGCGCCAACCGACGATGTGCATCATGAGCAAGACCATGCGTTCTATTTTGACGATTATGAGTTCGACGATCCTGGCATTTATCTTCGGAATATCATGTTACACACCGACTTGGGACGGCTACATCACGATGCCGGGAGTGGTGGTGGCGGTCATTGCCGCGTTGATAAATACGGCCGCCTTCCTGTCGTGCCCCATGCGGCCGCTGATCGGAAAAGCCCTCGCCCTTTTGTTGCTGGTACCCTCCCTATGGTTCGCGGTCTATTGTGTCATGGGCATTATTTACCCGGGATTCATGTAAAAACCCCTTCTGACTCACGACGAATAATACAAAACCACGAGGGCGCAGGCATCTGCAATGCTCAAAGCCGCTGGTAATTTCAGCAGCTCCCTAACCCCGAACCGTTGATGGAGCGGCCCACTCAGGCCAGCTCGCATTTGCAAGAAGGAGCTATGTCAAAACTCGTTAGAGCGTCGGCGGCGTGGTGCCCATTCCACCAGAGCCAAAATTCCCACCCAGCTTAGGCTGGCGCAATTGGCCGTTCGTCGTTACAAGGTGCGGGAGTGGATTTGATACAACGCATGAAATCGTTCGCATCCATTTTCCGTCGCCCGCTTGGAGCGATCATCTTAGTCACGATTTTTGCGTCGTCCGGCATCGGCCAGACCACTGCCGACACCAATCTGGCGCGGGGCAAATCTTACACGTTTTCGGCGCGCCCCAATTACGCGCATTGCACCGACCCCGGCGATGCCACGCAACTCACCGATGGCGTTTATACGCAGGGCTACTTCTGGACGCAGAAGAGCACCGTGGGTTGGCAAGGGGGCGGTCCGGTTGCCATCACGATTGACCTCGGCCAAATCGAACCCATCGGCGGCGTGTCCTTTAACACGGCGGCGGGTGTGGCGGGTGTCACCTGGCCGACCGGCATTGCCGTGCTGGTGAGCGATGATGGCCACGCGTTTCATGAAGCGGGAGAGTTGTTGGCGTTGAGTGCCGAACACGGACAGCCGCCGCGGACGGGTTACGCCACGCATCGCTTTTGGACGCAGGCCCTTCGCGCGCACGGTCGGTATGTCATGCTGGTGGTGACCGGCGGGCACTACCTCTTTGCCGATGAGATCGAGGTGTATCGCGGCGAACCCGGACTGCTCGCGGTGACGCCGACCGGACCGGTCATAACGGATGGCATCGCCTTTGCCAATCAACAACGGGTGCGGCAATCGGTGGAACGTCGTCTGCGTCTCGACAAGCAAGCGGTGCGAGAGCTGGCGGATCAAACCAGGATTTCCGGCGCCGCGGCGAAAGAGATTCGCACCCTGCTGGCTGAGGTTGAAGCAGGTATCCCGAAGTTACCGCGGCAATACGGCGAGGACTTTCGCGCGGTCTTACCGTTGAATGCATTGCATCAGCAAGTGTTTCGGGCGCAAGCCGCGCTGTGGCGCGCAGTCGGAGCCGGTCCGCTTACCGTTTGGTCGTCGCCCGCGTGGGATCCGCTGGACCTCATTCATGCCGCGCCCAGAGCGGGTGCGCAGGTGGACGTTGCGTTGATGCAGAATGAGTTTCGCGCGGGCGCTTTCAATCTCAGCAACGCGACCGAGACGAATCAAAAGCTCACTTTGAAAATCGTCGGTTTGCCCGGCGGAACGAACCCGGACTGGATCACGGTGCACGAGGTACAATGGTTGGATACAAAATCCGGCCAACCGGTCGCAGCGGCACTGCCGGTGGCGGAGCGGGTTGACAACGGTTATCGCATTCAGGCTCCGGCAGGTTTGCCCCGCCAAGTCTGGCTGACCTTTCATCCGGTTGGCGTCCCGCCCGGCAAACACGCGGGCCGCATCACGTTGACCGGTGGAGCGCAAACGCTTGAAGTGCCGGTGCGGGTGCGCGTTCACTCGTTGCGCTTTCCGGAACGGCCCAGTTTACATTTGGGCGGCTGGGATTACACCGACACCGAAGGCCGCGACATCACCCCGGCGAATCGCGATCTGGTCATCGCACATTTACAGGAACACTTCGTGGATTCACCGTGGGCAACATCGGGCGTCATGCCGGCTGGCAAATTCGGTGACGACGATCAATTCACGGTACAACCGGACACGGCCCAATTTGATCGCTGGCTGGAACGTTGGCCGAACGCCGTCCGGTATTGCGTCTTCTCAAATGTGCGCGATCAATTCGCCGGAGCAAAAATGGGAACGCCCACCTTCGAGAAGCGCGTCGGGACGTGGATCCGTTTCTGGGGGCAACACGCGCAGCAGCGCGGTTTGCGTCCGGAACAGCTCGCTTTGTTGCTGCTGGACGAACCCACCACCTCCGAACAAGACGCGATCATCCTCGCGTGGACGCGGGCCATCCACGCCGCGGCCACCGGCGTGAAGATTTGGGAAGATCCCATTCATGCCGATCCGTTTGCCGCCAATCAGGAGATGCTGGCGGCGTGCGACGTCTTATGTCCAAACCGCACAAAACTTCTCGCCGAAGCGAAATACCGGGACTATTTCGCGGCGCACCTGCCGCCGAACGTCGAGCTGGCTTTTTATTCGTGCAGTAATCCGTTGCGCCTGCTGGATCCCTACAGTTACATCCGCCTGCAAGCCTGGTCCTGCTGGCAACAGGGCGCGCACTCCTCGTATTTCTGGGCGTTCAGCGACTCCGGCGGCGGCTCGTCGTGGAACGAATACGCGAGTCGCGGGCCGTCATACACGCCGTTCCTGCTCGACGCCGCTTCAGTCACGCCGGGCAAACACATGGAAGCGTTGCGGGAAAGCGCCGAGGATTACGAATACCTGGTCATGTTGCGGGACAAAATCGCGACGCTGGAACAACAAGGCAAAAATCCTTCAGCCCTTGAGCGCGGACGACAACTGTTAACCACCGCCGCCCATCGCGTCCTGAGCGCGGACGGCGCGAGTGATCTGAGCTGGTTCGCCACCAAAGACCGCACCGTGGCCGATCAAGTACGTCGCGAAATTCTGGACGTGCTTACGGCGCTGGAACAGTGATCGAAGCGGATTTGGCGGCTGGCAATGGAGCGACCCGTTGAGCGGTTTCATCAAACCGCCGGACGTCAAGATCGTAGACATTGCGGATATCTACGGGCTGATCTTGATTTGGCCGCGCAGAAGATTGGCACGAACCCCAAGCGCGCCGCCGGGCCGAATCCCGCCCCTGGGACGCGGGGTTTCCGCATGACTGTGGGATGGACAAACGCGGCGCCGCTGCAATCATGCGGGCGTGCGTTTTCTGATGCTCAACTGGCGCGACCCTCACAATCCGCGCGCGGGTGGCGCGGAACGGGTGTCGCTGGCCTATCTCGCGGCCCTGGTCCGTCGAGGCCATGAGGTGTGCTGGTTCGCCAACCACTATCCGGGCGCGGCGACGGAGGAGGAACTGGCGGGCATCCGATTGGTGCGCGGCGGCGGCCGGGGCACGTCCATTGTGAAGGCGATGCAGTGGTATCGCCGGCAGCCTCAGTTTGACTTGGTGATTGACCAGCACCATGGCATCCCTTGGTACGCGCCCTGGTGGTGCCGCACAAACTGCGTGGCCTACATTCATGAAGTGTTGGGGCCGATCTGGCATGTGTTTTATCCGGGTCTTTCCGGGCACATTGGCCGCTGGCAGGAGCGGTGGACGCACCGGCTTTACCGGCGCGTGCCGTTTTGGGTGCCGTCGGAATCCACCCGCCGGGGATTGCTCACCCACGGGGTGCGTTCGGTCACGGTGCATCTGAACGGATGCGACACGCCGCCGCTGCCGCAGTTGGCCGCCAAATCCCCGGGGCCGCCCTGGCGACTAGCGGTCGTCTCCCGGTTGGCGCCAAACAAACGCGTGGATCACGCTCTCCGCACCTTGCGCGTGCTGCTGAATCAAGGCTTCGACGCCACGCTGACAGTGGTGGGAGACGGCGAGGCCGCGCCCACCTTGCGTCCGTTGGCGCGCGAATGGGCTTTGGACTCTCGCGTGGTTTTCACCGGCGCCCTATCCGAAGACCGCAAGAACGCCGTGTTGCGCGAGGCGCATGTGCTGCTGCACGCGTCGGTGCGCGAGGGCTGGGGATTGAATGTCGTGGAAGCGAATGCCATGGGCACACCCGCCGTCGTTTATCCGGTGGACGGTTTGGTGGATTCAACCGTGCATGGCCGCACCGGTCTCGTGGTGGACCGCGAAAGCCCGGAAGCCTTGGCGCAGGGTGTTCGCGCCTTGCTGGGAAATCCCGCCGCCTATGAAACCATGCGGCACGAGGCTTGGACCCGGGCGAAATCCCTGCAGTGGGACAACGTCCTGCCGCCAACGTGCGACTGGCTCGAAGCGCAGGCCCGCCGCTCCGCGCCCGCGTGAACCGAATGCCTGCCGCTCAAAATTCAGCCGACATTCCCCGTCCGATAAAGCGCCAACTCAACATCTGCAACCATCCGCGACCAGCAGCAAGGATCGTTTGACAGCCCGGCGATGCTTTGCAAATGTGCCATCATGTTTGGCCGCACTCATGACCGACTCTTCTCCACGTTCCCGACGCACAGCAGTTGCCGATGCGTCGCGCCATTCCCCACTGGCAATCACAACCCCGGGCCACGCAACGTGAACTTGAACAACGAGACTTTGCGCCTCTGGGTTGTCCGTTGGTCCGGCATTGCCTGGCTGGCTATCGCTCTGGGGACGGTGGTGGCAGCATCAGCTCAATCACGCCTGGCCATCGGCCCCTACGTACAGAATGTGGGCAAACGCAACGCCACCATCTGCTGGGCCACGGTGAGCGGCGAGGTCACAGTTTCTTCGTCGGAGTTAACCAACGCCCCCTTTCGCGAATACCAGATGCACACGGTGCCGCTGCGCGGCCTGAAGCCGGCGACCACTTACACCTACACAGTGACGGGCGACGCCGGCGAGGACGGGCGCTGCACGTTCACGACGGTGCCGGAAGGGGAACATGCCTTCACGTTCGCGGTCATCAGCGACACGCAGAACCGCGGTAACGCTGCGCATCGTCCACTGATTGAGCAGATCAGGGCCATCCAACCCGATCTGCTGTTCAATGTGGGGGATCTGGTGGCGGACGGCCGCAACCTCGGCGATTGGGAGGAATTCTTCCGGGTCGAAGGCGAGCTGCTGCGGAACGTGCCGTTGTATGCGGTACTCGGCAATCATGATCGCGCCGCAACGCTGTATTTTCAGTTTTTCGTCCTCCCGGGGAATGAGCGGTACTATTCGTTTAACCGGGGTACCACGCATTTCGTGGTGCTCGACAGCCCGGGGCCTTACCCGCCGGAAGACAATCAGGCCATCACCCCAGCCGCGCGGGCCTGGTTTCAGGAGCAACGGGAGCAATACTGGCGGGAGCAGATCCAGTGGCTGCAAGACGATCTGGCGGGGCACCCGGACGCGAAATATATCTTCGTCTTTTTGCACCATCCCCTTTACAGCGTCAAACGGGAGCGGGTCAAAGCCAGCCGGGCGTTGTGCGACCGATTCGGCGGCCTCTTTCAAGCACACGCGGTCACGGCGGTCTTTTCGGGTCACGATCATCACTACCACCATGCCGTGGCCGGAGGGGTTCACTTTGTGGGCGGCGGCGCGGCGGGCGGGAAGGCGCGTCCAATAGATGATCATCACCCGGAGACGGTGAAGAGTGCGAGTGTGGAATCGTTCATGCGGGTTGAGGTGGGCCTTAATGAGGCAAAAGTCTGGGTCACGGATGTGGCCGGCAATACGGTGGACGAGTTTGTATTGATGCCCCGCCAAGAGGCCGCTCCGACGAGTCCGTGAAAAAGAAGCGAATGGAACATCGGCAAAATAACGCCCGCGTCAGGAAGGGGCGGCGATGACCCGTGGGTTAACCTCATTGGTCCGGCCTTTGATCTTGCGCCTTTCGGTCAGCTTCAGTTCGCTGTCCACAACTTTATGAAAACAATCTGTTCCTTGTTCCTGTCGCTGGGGCTTTTAGCGATCTGCGTTGGCGCGTCATCCGGTATCGCCGCCGACGCCGTGCCCGAGCCTACGGTTGAACCGCCCGTCATCACGCCCGGTCCGCCGCCGTCCGATGCCATTGTGTTGTTTGACGGCAAGAATTTGGATCAATGGCGGGGAAGCAAGAATCGTCCGGCGCGCTGGAAGATCGAAGACGGTGCGATGGTAGTCAATGGAACGGGTAGCATTTACACGCGCCAAGCCTTTGGAGATTGCCAGTTGCACGTGGAATGGGCCACGCCCGCCCAAGTGGAGGGCGAGGGACAAGGCCGGGGGAACAGCGGCATTTTTCTCATGGACCATTACGAGGTGCAGGTGCTGGATTCCCACCAGAACCCGACGTATTACCACGGCCAGGCCGGCGCGATTTACAAACAATCCCCACCACTGGTCAATGCCAGCCGGCCCCCCGGTGAATGGCAATCCTTCGATATCATTTTTCGCGCGCCCCGGCGCAACGCAGCGGGTCAGGTGATCAAACCCGCCACCATCACCGTTCTTCACAACGGCATCCTCGTCCAGGATCATTTTGAAATCCTGGGCAACACCCGGGATCGCAAGCCGCGCTACGAATCGCATCCGGACAAACTGCCGCTGTCGTTGCAGGACCACGGCAATCCGGTGCGATACCGCAACATCTGGATCCGCGAACTGTAGGCATCCTCCCGGAGCGATGTTTGTCTGATCAACGCGTGGATCATCCTTCAACGGTAGCCTGACTCGATCGGACGCCGGCCCGGCGCGGCAATCACCACCACCTGCGCCAACCACGCAATCCAGCCGATCCGCCAAGCGAAGTCGCTGCCGCGCTTCTACGCGAGAAAATCCAGCACCATGCGGACGAACTTCGCGGGGGCGTCCACATGTACCCAGTGGCCGGCTTCCGCAATGGTTTGCAGCACGGCCTGCGGAAACATCTGCCGGATCAAATCCAGGTCGGCGTCGGTCACGTAATCCGATTGACCACCGCGGATGAATAGCGCCGGCTTGGTGCAGGGTTGCCCGGACTCCAACGCCGCTCCCAGCAGGCGGCGGTTTTCCCAAATGGCGGTCAAATTCGCCTTCCAGCGGAGCGCCCCGGCGGGGCCGCGCGCCACGTTGGTCAACAAAAACTGGCGCAACTCCGTATCCGGCACGGCCCCGGCCAGTGCGGCATCCAGTTCGGTGCGGTGTCGGAACCGGCCCAGGTCCAGGGCCAGCAACGCCTCCAGGGTGCCGGAATTCCTCGGCGCATGGGCTCGCGGCGAGATGTCCACCACCACCAGTTTCCCCACCTGATCCGGATACAGCAGCGCGAATTGCATGGCGGTCTTGCCGCCCATCGAATGACCCAGCACATGCGCGCGGGTCAGTCCCTGCGCCTGCATGAATTCGTGCAGGTCGCGCGCCATGTGGTCGTAACCGAACTCCGGACTGTGCGGCGACAACCCGTGATTGCGCTGGTCCACGGCAAAGACTTGGAAACGCGCGGCAAACTGGCGCGCCAGCGGCAACCAGTTGTGCAGCGAGCCCAGCAGGCCGTGCAGCACAATCAACGGCGGGCCTTCACCGAGCGTGCGAAAATGAAGTTCCATGTGGATCAGGCCGGTGTGGTCTGCGGTTACCGGCCTTCACGCCTGTCGTTCCACGAGCCACCCAGCGTCATTCCACAAACTCCAGCACGCCAAACTTCTCGGGCACATGGAAACTGCGGCTCAACGTTGGATTCCACGCGAGGAAGGCGTTGTTCGCCCGGTCGCAGCGGAAGAAGTTCAGCCGCCATTGGGTGCCGGCTTTGGGCGGGGTTGCCGTCAGCGCTTTCAAGGGAATGCGCATTTCGCACGTCCAACGTTTCGCGTGCGGGTCCACCTTGGCCGCGGATAGGAAGCCGCTGCTCCAGGCGAAATCGCGCTGGGGCAGATCAAGCAGCAGATCCAGTTTCTCGTTCGTGGGGGCCACTTGAAACTCCGCATAGTGCCGCAGTTTTTCCGGCTCGCTGGCAATGAAGACCTCCACCACATCCCGGTCCCACAAGCTGGCGTCCGGCTGATCCATGGCATAACGCTCGGCATCCCCTTCCCCGCGGGCCGGCGTGAACATCGTGAGTTCGGTGTACGGTGACTCATAGGCCAGGTAGAGCGCGTTGTTCGACCACAACACGCGCACCGTGGTGGTCAATTCCGGCCGCGCGGCGCCGTCGGCGGTCGCGTATTCCAACAGAATCGGCGAGGTCGTTTGCCAGAGCGGATTCTCCAGTTCGCCATCGGGTTCAAAGTCCTGGCTGATGTGCCGCGCCCGCGCCACCGGCAGCGGCAGCGAGCGCGCCAGGAGCTTGCGGGCGTTGTCGAAATAGACTTTGCGCAGCACTTCGGCCGGCAGCCCGATGGCACTGATCGTCCAATCCCCCTGAATGGGCGTCATGTGCGGCCAGTCCCGATCGTGCGTTTCGAGCCAGCGCCATTCCTTGGCAAAGAAAACCTCCGCATCGGCGTCGGTGGGCGGCGGTTCGTTGCCGCTGCTGCCGAGGATCAGCCGGTTATAGACCATGAAATCCGTGCCGAACAGGATGCGATCCTGATGTTTGAGAAAGAGCCGGCGCACTTGGTCGGGCGGATGCCGGCCAATTTCCGGAATGCGCGCCGCCAGATCGGCGTACATGTTGGGCCGGCGATCCAGCGCCCGTTCCACCCAGTCAATGTCCTCGGCGTTGTTGGCAAAATGCACGCAGACGAATTTGGTCTGCGGATGCCGCGCGACGACCCGGTCCAGCGCCTCGAGCAATTCCATGCGGGGCGGATACTTGTTGGTGTCGCCAAACCACCAGCCGGGATGATCCTTGAGCTCCTGCCAACGTTCATTCTGCTCGTTGTACGGCGCCCAAAACGCCTTCGGATCGGCCACGTGAATGGAAACGGGCATGTCCAACTCGCCGCATTTCGCCCACATCAAGTCGAGTTTGGGATCGTCAATCCGGATGGTCCGGCCCGCGCCATCCCGGAGCGTCAGCCCGAGCCGTTTGTATTCCTTGAAACCCGCCGCGCCCAGACGATGCCCCTCCACGATCTGTTGCGCCGCCCGCTCCGCGAAGTCCGGCTCATCCCAGCCCTGGTAATCGAGGATCATGTATTGCAGAAACCGCCCGGGATACAGCGCGTCCATGAGGGCTTTGTTCCGCTCAAATTCCGAGGGCTGATCCGGGGCGGGGCGCGTGACCGTGCCGCCGCTCAAATTCACCACCAGGCCGACCCCGACGGCGTCCATGATCTTGATCGTGCGGGTCACATGCTGCGTCGTGCCGTTGATATGCTGGTGCATGTCAATCGTGCGGTGCGCCGCGCGCCACGCATCCGCTTGCCGCCGGACTTCGGCAACGCTCTGGTCCGCCGCGCCAACGGAAAACGGCAGCACGGTGGCTGCCAGCACCGCCACCAACCCTAGCCACGCGCGGAAACCCAACCGGCCCCCCAGCCTCCGGCCAGGCTCCGGCTCCTTGTGCGACGTTGGGCCGGTGACCGGGCGATTCGTGGAAAGTGAACTGTTGCCGCCCGGTTCAATGAAACCGGCCGCCGCTTGGCCGGTCGCCGACGGCCCTGTTCGCACCAGCCGATCAACGGCTTCTCTTTCCCCAACGGAAGACGATAATTGGGTTTTGCGCATCGTGGTTTTCATGCCTGACGTTTCCAAGATTCAACGCAGCGTAGGCCCGCACCGCCACTACCGACAACTCTTAAAACGGCCTGCACCCAGTTCTCCCGAAGGATAAAGTCCAGCGCCTCCGCCAGTTTGTCCGGGCAGGGGGTCGCCACCCCGAACAGCCAAGCGGGTCGTGCCACCGGCCTTCAAGAAAACCGGCGTTCGAGCGTTGAAGACTGGAAAACAGACAAGTCCCGTCGGGGGCGACATCTCGGTAGCAACAGGCGCAAACAATTTCGCAGCTCCGTCCGGAGCGGCATCGTCTGGCCTCACAACCCAATCGCCGGTACATCCAATCTTCGCCTCGACGCAAAAGGAGGGAAGATGCCGCCCCGAACGGGGCTCGAAATGTTAGGGTTTGCGTTTCCTACAAGGATGCCGCGCCGACGGCGCTCCCGCTGCCCGGGGTGGTTGGAGCGACCACAAGGAGTGAGCCACAGGGCCCTGGCGCGGGTGCGGGTGGCTTTTGGTTCCACAGCCGGCCTGCCGGCGCGGGGCGGCGAGCGGTCCGGATGAGTTGCACGCGGCTGATTTCCTCACACCATTTGTGTGGGACAGCCGGTGTGGAATCAATTCACAGAAGACGCTGGCTTTTCTCCGAATGTCTTAATGAGAACACCGTTCGTGTCGTAGGTTTGTCGCCAGACCAAATTGCCGTT